>Ga0082212_10001050_pt1 | contig 40468 bp, 36 predicted proteins | sample TergutNt197P3_FD_71548 | JGI IMG/M metagenome (GOLD analysis project Ga0082212, IMG submission 71548) | Neocapritermes taracua P3 segment gut microbial communities from Petit-Saut dam, French Guiana - Nt197 P3 | ecosystem: Host-associated > Arthropoda: Insects > Digestive system > Gut ...
TAATAATGACCCCACGCTGTCGAGTCCCGTTTCCGAGACTACCGCGTATTCGGAGTCATCAATGTCAAATAATATACCAAATCAGTATGACCTTGTCAATGCAAAAAAATTGCATGACTATAAACTGTATCAACCCGCCGGTGAGAAATCTAACAATGGCGAAACACAAACTGAACCGCGCGGGCAGATTCGTATCAATCCCGATACCGGCGAGGGCTTTGTCTCGCTCCTCGAAAAGGCCGACAAATCTACATTCGTCCACGAGATGGCGCACTGGATGGGCTTCAATATGAAACGACTCGCCGAATCCGGCCACGCTTCCGAGGCTTTCGTCAACGACTGGAATACCCTCTCCGGGTGGCTCGGCATCTCAGACCTCAATGCCCAAGGGTTTGACTTCTCGGATTATGTCAAAGTTCGGGACGCCGATGGCGGTAACATTGAGGGGACGTTTGGACAGGCGAATGTTTCCAGTTCTCAAGAGGAAACGGCTTCTCAAAAACTGCAAAGAGAAACTTCGGAGTTCAGAGCAGTCGTGGATAAAATTGAGGCGGACACTGAAAAGAAAATTCGTGTGTCTACTCCTGAACGTATGATGACAACACCTTTAGCGCTTTTTGTCGCTGAGCAGGCTCAGAACGAAAAATACAATAGTTATCCTAATCTGCAAACTAACGAACAAATCCGCGAAATTAGAATAACTTGGGACGTCATAAGAAAAATGGTCGATGAACACGGCCTTACATATGATCAAGTCAGAGAGCTTCCAAGTAAACTCGCCGACCCGCTTCTCGTCCTGGAACCCGCTCCCGACTCTCAAATATACAAAAAAGATATCAATGCTAAAGGATTAGTTGCCGTTGTCGAAATGAAAAACCAAGACGGTACAAATATCATGGTTCCTGTCCTACTTGAGGCAAAACTTGGACGCGGACAAAACGCATATGATGTCAATATTATTACGTCCGGTTACGGTAGGTCGTCCGGCAATAAATGGTATGTGAGCGAAGCTCAATCTGGACGTTTGCTCTATGCGGATATGAAAAGAGCTTCCACTTGGTCACGGGATGCGGGGCTACAATTGCCCCGGCCGGCGACCCTGCGAAAACTCAACCCCAATATAAAGACTTTCGACGATCTTGTCAATGCCCGAAATGATTATTTTGGATATTTTCAACCTGCAAGTGAAGAATCTGACTCACGCGGGCAGGTTCGTACCAATTCAGACACCGGCTGGACGTTCGCCCGTAAGGACGGCGCCGAAATAACAGCCGCCGAAATCGAAAACGCCGCGCGCTGGGAGAACGCCCAGGAACTCCTCGCCCGCAGCTTCGAGACTTACCTCATGGAGGGCAAGGCGCCCTCATCCGCGCTCGGTAAAATCTTCTCAAAATTCAAGAACTGGCTCAAGCGTATCTATAAAGAACTGCACGCGCTCAACGCCCCAATCAACGACGAGGTGCGCGGAGTCTTTGCCCGCTTGCTCGCCTCGCCTGAGGAAATCTCCGCTAAACAGGAAATGGACGTCACAATAGGACAGCTCGCCGCCGATTACGCCGCGCGCGAACAGCTCATTCAAGACCTCATTAACGCCGGCGTCATGAACGAGTCCGCCTGGCGCGCTTACCACGAAGGCAGCTCCGACGGATACCAGGAGGCTAAAGCGCAATATGAAACGCTCAGAAAAAAGCAGCAGAACGAAGCTGAACGCCGCCAGGAAATACGCAATATCACGCGCATGGTTCGCGGCGCGCTCAGGGACAACACAATAGACTCTTACAAACGCGACGATATCTCGCGATTCATCGAAGGCTACGAGCTCAAGCGCAAAACCAAAAACGAAATGGAAATAATCGCCGAAATCGACAGCTACTTCGCAGACCCCGAAGAACAGGCGGCTGAGCTCGAAGGGTTCCCGCGCGAAAAACCGCAGTACCTCAGAAAAGAACTCTTGCAGAAAATGACGCTCCCTGACCTGCAAACACTCAAAGGTCATGTTGAATACCTCGTTCGCGAAGGACGCGAGATATTCCGGCAACGCGAAGCCGCATTCCGCGAACAGCTAGATAACCTCGCGTTTGAGGCGCTGAAAGCTATCCCGGAAAAACCCAAGACAAAAAAGGATATGAAGCTCATCACCGGGCATAAGGACATCAGCAAGGAGTCAAGCAAAGTCGGCAAAGCCTACTCCAAATTGCTCACGCCCATGAGGCTCGTCGACTGGGTCGAGGGCGGGTCGGGAAAGTTCGACGGGCCGCTCTCCCGCGTCTTCACCTGGGCTATCAACAAGGCTAAAGACACCGAACTCAAACATAGAACCCAACGCATCGACCACATCCAACAGGTCATGCGCGAAAACGGCGTCTCTATTGCTGACCTCGCCCGCTCCCGCGTCATCGATACCACCGGCATATACAACGGCGACTCCATCGTTCCCATGCAGGAAATGAAGCTCGACCATATGCTCTCCATCGCCGTCGCCCTCCGTAATAAAAAAGCTATGGCAGCCGTATTCTTCGGTAACTTCCGCGAGCTCTTCAGCAACCTCTCCGGCGCCGAGCTCGAAAAAGCACAAATGCAATTTGCCGGCCGCGTGTTCTCCAATCTCTCCGTAAAAGAAATTAACGTCGCTAACGCCATTGTCGAGGACGGCGATATCAACTTCTCCCGAATTGACGCCGCCATGAGATCGCTATATAACCAGGGCATGAAAAAAGAGGAAAACTACATGACCATGCGCCGGCTCTCCTTCAACTCCGAACAGGGCATGATCGACGCCGCCGACGCAAACAACTGGGAAAAAGCCGCCGTATCCGCCGGCAAAATGGCCAAAGCTGAAAAGGGATTTACTCAAAGCAGATTTGACGTCGATAATATTCTCGCAATAGACGACGCCGGTATCAGAACCAGAATCCTCGGCGCCATCGAACAGCCAATTCAGCTCGGGCTCTACGAGACCTTCATCGATAACGCAGCTAACCAGGAACATCTCGCCGCCGCCGGCGAAACCATCAAACTCATGAAAGCCCTGCTCACATGGAAGGACCAGAACGGGAAACAGCTCCTTAAAGATCGTATCGTCGATAAATTCGGCTCGGATGTCTGGCGCGAGCTCACCGGTTACTACAACACCGTCATGCTCAACGAGGCGGATATCGTCCGCTCCTCAATGGACGGCTTTGTCGGAAAGACCATTAACGGCTTCGCAGCTACCTACCTCGCGTATAACTTCATCACTCCGTTCAAACAGTTCAGCGCGCTCCCCCGATTCCTCGGTCTCGCCGGACCCGGCAACATGCTCAAAGCCGTCACCGAAGCCCTCGTCAACCCCAACACCTTCATGGAACAGCTCGACGCCGACGCCCCTCAGCTCAAAGACCGCATGAATGAGTTCAATACCCGCAATATGTCCGAACTCGCCCGCATGAACCTTCCCGAAGGAAATTGGCTCACTAATAAGCTCAATAAATGGAATATCTCAGGTATGCAGGGCATTAGCTACCTCGACAAACTCGTCGCCGCCGTCGGATATCGCGCCGTCTACCTCACCGAAACCGGCAAAGGCGCGTCTCACGCCGACGCCGCACGCGCCGCGCAACAATCCGTACTCCTCACACAACAGGCGCAACACGCAAAAGACCTCCCGCGCCTGCTCCGCCTCGGCGGCGCATGGCGCCTCATGAATATGTTCGCTACCCAAATGTCCGCCCGCGCTAATATCCTACTCTACGACATGCCCGCCGCCCTCCGGCAAAAGGAGTTCACTAAATTCCTCGGGCTCGCCGCCGGACAGGCCATGGAACTCTTCATCATCGGGCTGCTCACCAAAGGAACGCCCGACTTCGATAAAGACGAGGATTGGGCGGAGTGGGGCGGAAAACTCTTCACTCGCGAGTTCCTCAATACCGTGCCGCTCATCGGTAAAGAACTCGCCGCCTGGAACGACGGCTTCTCCGGCCAATGGGGCACGCTCTCCGCCCCCATTATTAACGCGCTTAATAGCTCTTCAAGAATATTCGACGATAAAAAGGACTTTAGACCAACCGAGGACTCGCTCAACCTGCTCGACGCCCTCTCCATCTATTCACCCTGGCATCTTCCCGTTACAGGCTTGCGCAGATTGTTCCGCTTCGGCGAGGACGCGCTCGAAGACGACTATAACAGAGGGCTCTTGAGGCTATTCGGTATGTCGGCGAAGAAAAGACAATGATCAATGCACAATGCACAATGCACAATGAAAAGCAAAGACAAAAGCAAAACATTATAGAAAGGTGTGACCTAAATTGACTGTCGCTTCACAATATCATAAGGAGTCTTTCATCGGTAACGGGAACACTCGCGTGTTCCCCTTCAGCTTTCAGTCCTTCCCGGACGTCAACCCCGCCGCTAATGTCTCCGTCTCCATCACCAACAAAGCGGGCATCTCTACCACGCTCTCCCCTGACCTGTACAACATCGTTTTCTTCCATAACCTCATCGGCGGCCAGATAACTTATCCACTCTTCAACTGGCAGCCCGCCCTCCCCGCCGATTACATTATCACCATCTCCAGAAATACACCGCTCACTCAAGAACAGGACTTCAAAAACCAGGGACGCTTCTTCTCTCACATGATCGAAAACGGGCTCGATAAACTCACCTTCATCCTTCAGGAATTGCTTAATTACATCTCCGAGTTCCCCGATCTCATGCAAAATTTCGCCGAAAACCTCCTCGAAGACCCGAAGTTTAAAGGCGAAAAAGGCGACCCCGGCATTAAAGGCGATACCGGCGAAAAAGGCGACCAGGGCATTAAAGGCGATACCGGCGAAAAAGGCGATAGAGGCGATACCGGCGCCAAAGGTAACCCCGGCGAAAAAGGCGAACCCGGCGAAAACGGCGCCGAAGGACCTCCCGGCGCTAACGCCGTTGTCCTCTCCGTCGATGCTTCCATCCTGCCTGACTGCTGGGAAGGCGATAACGCCCCCTTCGTTCAACGCATCATCGTGCCGGAAATTACCGAGGCCAGCATCATCTTCATTAAACCTCACGTCAATGCCTCCGTCGAAGAAAAGAACGCCTTCTACGACGCTAACCTCCACGACTGGACCGTCGGCGACGGCTTCTTCGAAATCTTGGCCTACGGCTCGCCCAATATCATCAATATCCCCATCACCGTCGTAATTTGGGTCGTCGAAACTATCCATGTCGAAGCCGTCTCACTTAACCACTCATCCGCATATTTGCAAATTAATCATACCTTGCAGCTCATTGCTAAAATTTCTCCCTCTAACGCCAATAACCTTAATGTCTCTTGGAGCAGCAGCGATAATGCCGTCGCCACCGTCGATCAAAACGGGATAGTCTCAGGCATTGACAACGGCGTCGCCGTCATTACCGTGATAACTCAGTGCGGCAACTTCTCCGCCTCCTGCGCCTTCGTAGTCAGCGAACTGCCGCCGCCCCCGCCGCCGTTCAAAATACAGTATTATGATTCGGATTATAGCGCTTGGTTTGACGTTCCTGAGTCGGGGTTTGAAATATACGTTGTCGACACGCTTTTCAAAGTTGCCGAAACTGGCGGCGTATCAATTCAAAATATTGACTGGTCTGAAGCCCCTGGGCTTGGCGAAATTCAGGGATTTAATGATTACGATATCAAATATCGTCCGTCAACTACCGGTTATTGCACCCTTACCGCCGTCGTTAATGAAATTTACGAAATTTCATGCGGCTTTATGATAATTGAGTAGGGAGGCGCTCTCAATGAACGGTACTTTATTCGTCCTTAAAACTCAGCGCATCGGCGCGCCTCCCGCGCCTTTCGTCCCCGTCGCCAGTGTCTTCCTATTGGAAAAAAATATCACCCTCGACGTCGGCGACTTCGATCAGCTCATCGAAATGATCAACCCGCCAAACGCCTCCAACAAAAATGTCATCTGGGTCAGCTCCGACGAAAATGTCGCCGATGTCGACCAAAACGGGATAGTCACCGCCCTCGCGCCCGGCGTCGCCGTTATTACCGTCTTGACCGAGGACGGCAATTTCTCCGATACCTGCACCGTCAACGTCAACGCGACGGAACCGCCAACGCAGCCGCCCGCTAAACCCGTTATCTCCATACTTACTCAGCCCGCGGCCAGCACCAACGTCACGCAAGGCAATATCTCCGGCAGCCTCTCCCTCGCCGCCTCCGTCACTGAAAGCGCCTCGCTATCGTATCAATGGTACTCTAACGCCGCGGCCTCCAACTCCGGCGGCTCGCCCATCGGCGGCGCCACGGGCGCAAGTATGACAATTCCTACAGGCCTCTCCGCCGGAACGCATCATTATTACTGCGTCGTCTCCGCCTCGGGCGGCGCCGCCCCCGTCGCCTCCAACGCCGCCGCCGTCAACGTCGCCGCGCCGCCGCCTACGCCCGTTATCTCCATACTTACTCAGCCCGCGGCCAGTACCAACGTCACGCAAGGCAATATCTCCGGCAGCCTCTCCCTCGCCGCCTCCGTCACCGAAAGCGCCTCGCTCGCATATCAATGGTATTCTAACGCCGCGGCCGCTAACTCCGGCGGCTCGCCCATCGGCGGCGCCACGGGCGCAAGTATGACAATTCCTACAGGCCTCTCCGCCGGAACGCATCATTATTACTGCGTCGTCTCCGCTTCGGGCGGCGCCGCCCCCGTCGCCTCCAACGCCGCTACGGTCAACGTCGCCGCGCCGCCGCCATCGTTCAAAATGCAGTATTATGATGAAGAAGTTCCAGCTTGGTTTGACGCTCCTGAGTCGGGGGTGGATACGTCTACTATCGATCTATTACTAAGAATCGTCGCGGAGAATGGCCAGACCATTAACAGCGTGTTTTGGTCGGAGGCAGATAACCGTGGATATTTTGAAGATGCAGATGCCGTTGAAACTTTATTTCGTATGTATGACAACGGCTGCGAAATTACCGCAGTTGTGAACGGCAGTTTCAATATTACCCGCGTTTTTGGGTTCGCTATGCGGTGAAGTTGAAAATACAATGCACAATGTTCAATGCACAATGTTGGATAAAGCTAGCGCTTTTGTTTTTTAATTGAACATTGATCATTACACATTGTGCATTGAAAAAAAAACGGGCGGCATAACAAAATTGCCGCCCGTCAAAACTTTATGGAGGTGATTCAAATTGGACAAATTATTGAAAATTAAACCGCTCATCATCGAAGCCGTACTCTGGGCGGAAGTCGACCTCAAAGATAAATCCGGTCAGGAAAAACGGCGCGCCGTCATTAATAAACTCGCTAAACTGCTGCTCGGCATGTTCACCCTCCCCTGGTGGCTCGGCTGGGCTAAAAGCTTCATCGTCACACGCGCTATCGGATACGTCGTCGACCTCGTCTGTCAAAAACTTAACCTGCTCACGAATTTTGACTTCAGTGGGAAAAAACTTGATAATATCCAGGTACTCGAACTTAGCGAAGTACTCGAAGCACCCGCCGACCTGCTCGCTCCCTCCGTCGGCAAACCCTTCGACGATCGGCTCAATGACCTCTATATCTCGTATACCGGCAAAACTCCCGCTACGCCCACTCCCGGCGCTCGCGCATCCGCTCCCGCTCCCGCAGATCCGAACGACGATGAAATCGACAACAGAATGAACAGCCTTTACGAACTGTACGGAATTAATCCCAATGCTCCCGCTCCCGCCGACGCTCGTCCGGAACAACTCTCCCCTAACCTCACCCGCGCGGAAATCGCCTGCAAATGCGGCTGCGGTTTCGACAACGTCGACCAAAATCTCGTCGATACCTTTCAGGCGCTGCGCGACTTCATCGGCAAACCCGTCATCATCACCAGCGGCTGCCGATGCCCCAAGCATAATAAAATAGTCGGCGGCGCCGACAATAGCGGACATATCACCGGCCAGGCGCTCGACCTCTATGTCTATGGTCTCAGCAGCGCTCAACTAATCGCGCGTATAAAAGAAGCTCATACAGCCGGCCTGCTGCCCTCCCTCCGCTTTTGCTATCCCGTGGCCGGTAAAAAAATCGTCGTACATATCGGCGTCGATTATAAGCCCGCTCGGAAAAATATCTTTGCCTGATGTTGACGAAACTAAAGAATAAGGAGAGAATTCTAATATGTACGGTTATAAAAGATACCTCCTCGCTGTCGCCCTCTTCGTGCTCGTTGCTTTCTGCGGTTACTTCTATGTCGCTTTCAAACACGTCAATCACTTGCTCCTGCAGGAGAAAATCATCGACAGACGATTCGATATCGATATCATATGTGACGAAATCGATAGAATTATCATTCAAAATAATGACTGGGATACATATAACTACAAATCTATCCTCGCTTCACTCTCTTCTAAAATCGACGCCACTATCGGCACTTACTCCGAACTATTCGACGACCAAATGAATTCACTCTCCATTCGGAAACCACTCTTTGGAATGGCCCCTTTCGTCCCCCATAACTACCCCGCTCTCATGGACGCCATCAATAATCACGAACACGGCGACATCGAAATTATGTTCAACGAAACTACCGCCGCCGCCATCCCTCATAAAATCTACATCTATTTCCGCTGGACGCCCACTGACAAAAACCTCAAAAATCGTATGCTCGTCATCGTCGGCGTCTCTAGATTCTCGCTCAATTCAAATATCGGCAACGACATTGTCTATGGCGCCGTCGCCCTCATCATCGTCACCGCCGTCTTCATACTCGTTACCGTTATATTGCTCTGCCAACTCGGCTTCATCTACAAATCTAGAAAGGGGGAGGACAAATGGAGACAGAAAATATCTTCATCGCTCTAGGTCAGGCGCTCTTCGCCGTCTTCGGCTCCTGCGTCAAATGGCTCAATATCAAGGATAGTAGAAAACGCAAAATCTTCTCGCTCGTCAGCGAAGCCATGAGCGCCGCTTTCTCCGGCATCCTCGTCTATATGCTCTATAAATGGCTCGACCTCAATGTCCACGTCTCATTCGCCATCGCCGGCATCGTCGGTCATAACGGCGCCATCGGCCTCGATATGCTCGGCAAATTCTTCGTCAATTATATCGGCTTCAAAGTCGTCAATGCAGAAAAAGACGAAATTGATAACGCTCAAAAATAACCGCGTTCAAATGGCGGCGCTTCCGCTTCACAGCGCCGCCATGTTCATCATAATCCGTATAGAAAATCTGCGTACCACTGCATCATCTTACGCCGCTTGGATAAATACTCCGCATGATTGTATGCTTCAATAACCTGATTACGCTCAGCGTGCGCAAGCTGCCTTTCTATTACTTCCTTCGCAAACCCATTCTCGTACAAAATTGTGCTCGCCATCGCTCGGAATCCGTGCGGAACTATATCTTCTTTTGAATATCCAATTATCCGTAACGCTATTCTTATCGTCCCGTCACTTATTGGCTGCGTCATATTCCTTGCTGATGGAAATAAATACCTATTATTGCCCGTATACTGACTCAACTGCTCTAATATCTGCAATACTTGCAAACTAAGCGGCACTATGTGTGGCCGCTTCGTCTTCATCCTCTCTTTTGGTATCCGCCATTCGGCTTTTTCAATGTCAATCTCTTCCCATTCGGCTTGCCTCGCTTCACTGGGGCGTACAAATGTTAACATTAAAAACTTTATAGCAAGCCTGATCATAATAAAAGGATACGCATCAACAGCTCGAATTAATTCCGCTATTCTCGCAGGATTCGTTATTGTCGCATAGTGTTGCGCTTTATGAGGTTTTAACGCCCCGCGTAATGCATATGTCGGATCAGAATCAATGTATCCTGCAGCTATTGCAAAACGTAGCATTTGACCAATAAGCTGGCATATACGTTGCGCCGTGTCGGCTGATAACAATTCAAGCATCCTGCAAAGAGATAGTATATGTGACGATTTTATTTGAGATATTTCCATGTTTCCAATTGACGGCAATACATGCTTGTTCATCTGGATTTTTACCTTTTTCCCCCAAGCTTGCGACAGTGGCTCAATTTTAGTCCTGTACCATTCGTCATATACGTCAGAAAATGAAATACCTTTTGTAATCCCGACTTTTGTCATCTTCTTCAACTTCATGCACTCTTCCCGCGCCTCAGCAATTGACATTTCCGGGTACTGACCGATAACCTTCCTTTTTTCCTTCCCGTTTATCCTTAGCCGTGCTATCCAGCTTTTTCCACCTGAAGGACGTATTTCCAATAGCAACCCACGCATATCAGAAAGAAAAAATACTTTTTCTTGAACCCTTGACTTCTTGATCATAAGATCAGTTAATGACATAATTTACCCCCAATAACCTACAGTTTTTTGGCCTGCCTTCCCCTCAACCTACATACCATAATACAATAATGTTTGTATTATGTACAGATACTGTAAAAAACAGTGAATAAAAAAAGCGGGCTTTATACCCGCTGATTCAACACTTTATGCGCTATTTTTTAACTGTCAAAAACTGGGAAAAATAAGCTTTGGAGGCGGCACCCAGATTCGAACTGGGGGATAAAGGATTTGCAGTCCTCTGCCTTACCGCTTGGCTATGCCGCCAAATAAAATGGAGCGAAACCCAAGAAGGAATTATACTGGATTCGCTACATACTTGTCAATCGGAGTTTTTCTTTTTCGACCCATTGAACAATTGGTCAATTGAGCAACATTGACATAGCATTGTGCATAGAATGCTCTATTCCTCACGCTATTTTATTTGACAATTTAACCGCTTTCCATTTTACAGTCTCAACATGCCAAAGGAGCTTTAAAGAAACATGTGATATCATAAGTATGATAGAAATGTAAATAAGCTTTAAATAGTTTGGAATTATTGAAAGGAAACCGCATTGAACGATTACATCAGAATAAAAGGCGCAAGAGAACATAATTTAAAGAATATCAACGTGGATATACCGCGCGGAAAACTCGTTGTAATAACCGGCCCTTCCGGATCAGGGAAGTCGTCCCTCGCTTTTGACACCTTGTACGCCGAAGGGCAAAGGCGTTACGTGGAGTCCCTTTCAGCTTACGCGCGGCAATTTCTCGGCGTGCAAAAAAAACCCGATGTAGACGATATATCAGGATTGTCTCCGGCTATATCCATAGAACAAAAGGGGACCGGGCATAACCCAAGGTCAATAGTCGGTACGGTCACCGAAATCTACGATTACTTGCGTCTGCTGTTCGGGCGCGTGGGGATCCCATACTGCCCGCAATGCGGCAAAGCGGTTCACCGCCACTCAATAGACGAAATACTTGAGATAATATTTCGCGATTACATTGATAAGAAGGTCGAGATCCTTTCCCCAATAGTACGAAGAAAAAAAGGAGAGTTCAAAAACCTGTTCGCCCAATCCAGAGAAAAAGGATACATGCGCGTCCGTGTCGACGGTTCGGTCCTGTATCTGGAGGAAGAAATATCTTTGGATAAGAAAAAACTTCACTCAATAGAGATTGTCGTCGACCGTTTGAAGATATCCCCAGAGCGCAGGTCGAGGGTTGCTGAATCCGTTGAAGCAGCGCTTAGGCTGTCCGACGGGTATCTTCTCATTGCGGGAGAAGGTACGGGCGCGGAACGCCTTATAACCGAAAACTACGCCTGCCCGGATTGCGACGTGACACTACCTCAAATTGAGCCAAGGCTCTTTTCGTTTAACAGCCCAATCGGCGCCTGCCCGGATTGTTCAGGGCTCGGAAGCCATGAACATTTCTCGGAAGAATTGGCTGTCGACCCTACCCGACCGATATCGGAAGGCGCCTTGCTTCCATGGAAAAAAAAGCACTACATGCTGACGAAACTGGAGCTTTTCGCCGCTCACAAGGGGTGGAAAAATGTTCTCGATACGCCTTATCATAAACTTCCCTCAAACGTGCGCGATTTCATCCTTAATGGGACATTGGAGCGAATTCCGATGCCTTGGGTTGACGGCGCGGGAATTGAAAAGACATACAATGGTGGATATGAAGGGCTGCTGCCATGGATAGAAAAAAGGTTCAACGAGACCGAGTCGGAGTCGACCACCGAGGAAATGGCTTCGTACAGAATAGAAGACGTATGCGGCTCGTGCGGCGGGCTGAGGCTTCGCCCGGAAGCACTGAAGGTGAAAGTTGGAGGGTACGGGATAGGCGAACTCTCGTATATGCCCGTCGATGAACTGGTAAATGTCATTTCGTCGTTCGAGTTGGGAAAAACAGACGCTCATATCGTGGAACAGGTGCTCTTGGAGGTAAGAAAGAGATTGGAATTTCTTGTCGATGTGGGAGTCGGATACCTTTCGCTTCTTCGGCGCTCGGACACGCTATCGGGCGGCGAGAGCCAGAGGATAAGGCTCGCCACTCAGATAGGTTCAAAACTTTCAGGAGTGTTATATATACTCGACGAGCCAACCATAGGCCTCCATTCCCGCGATACCGAAAGGCTTGTGAAGACGCTGCTTTCAATTAAAGACCTCGGTAACAGCGTTATTGTCGTTGAACACGACAGGGAGACAATTAAGGCGGCCGACGCGATAATTGAAATCGGTCCCGCAGCAGGTGAATTTGGAGGAAATATAGTCAAGTCTGGCAGCTATCAGGAAATTTACGACTCGGACACTTTAACCGGGAAATATCTTAGGGGCGAAGCCACGGGAATTTATATAGATATATCTAAACCGGAACCGTCGAAGCCGGTTTCAACAACGGAGAAAAGTATCATAAATAAAAAGAAAAGGACAAAAACAACGCTCACTCGGCAAAACGCATACGAGGAAATTGGACTCGCCCGCCGCCAGCCTAAAGGATGGATATCACTAAAGGGAGTCGAACATCATAATCTCAAAAATATAGATGTCAAGATCCCAACAGGGGTATTCACCTGCGTTACCGGCGTATCGGGATCGGGAAAGAGCAGCCTCGTATACGACGTGTTATATAAAGGTATGCGTCGGCTAATGGACAGGGACTTCAGGGAGCGGGCTGGAAAATGTAAGGATATTAGTGGATGGGAAAATGTTGAAAACATAGTGCTGGTAGATCAAAGCCCGATAGGAAGGACTCCCAGATCGAACCCTGCAACTTACACTGGCGTATTTTCCCTGATAAGAGAACACTTCGCGTCACTTCCCGAAGCGAAAATAAGGGGTTACAGCGCAGGGCGGTTCAGTTTCAACGTAAAGGGCGGACGTTGTGAAGCTTGCAGCGGAGCGGGCTCGGTGAAAGTTTCGATGCTTTTTATGGCCGATATTTACGTCGACTGCGAAATATGCGGCGGGTCAAGGTACAACCACGAGACGCTTGAAGTCAAATACAAGGGAAAATCAATAACGGACGTCCTCAATATGAGCGTCAGCGAGGCAGTCGGCTTTTTTTCAGAAATTCCGCGCATATCCTCAAAACTTACATTGATGGAGGACTCCGGCCTCGGCTACATAAAGCTCGGACAATCCGCCCTCACGCTTTCGGGAGGTGAAGCGCAGCGCGTGAAACTATCGCGCGAACTCTCAAAAAAATTCGGAGGACATACCCTCTATCTGTTAGACGAACCCACAACAGGGCTGTTTTATACGGATGTGCGCAAACTGCTCGAGATAGTATCAAGGATTACAAATCAGGGCAACAGCGTACTATTTATAGAACATAATCTTGATGTCCTGCTATCCTCGGACTGGATAATAGACCTGGGCCCCGACGGAGGGACTGGCGGCGGCAAAATAGTCGTAGAAGGCCCCCCGGAGCAGATAATTTCATCGCGTAAGGGCTACACGTCGAAATTTCTTAGGGAGTATAAGAAAGAAATTAAAGAACACAACCGTGATAAAATATAATCAAACAGGAGGTGTTATTATGGCTTATATCAGACCAATTTCCGACCTGAATAACGATTTTGCCGAGATTTCCCGTATTGTTCACGATGTCAAAGAGCCGGTTTATTTGACAAAAAACGGTTACGGCGACATGGTGGTTATGAGCATAGAACAGTTTGAAGCTTTACAAAATGACCGCCGAATTGACGCCGCTTTGCTTGAGGCCGAGCAACAGGCGCTGTCCGGCGCCCAAATGCAGGATTTTGGCGAGGTAACTTCATTGCTCAGAAAGAAACTTATGGAACGAGTGGGGAGCAACAGTGCATAAAATCGTTATGCTGCCTCTGGCTATACAAGATTTGGAGGAAGTTGTTGAATATCTGTCGCAATTTCACGAAAGTACGGCAATACGACAATATGATCGTATCATCAAAAAGATCAATATGCTGCTGGATTTCCCGGAGATGTGTGAGGTTTATAAACCGGAAAAGTATCGCCTAACCTACCGCAAAATGGTAGTGGACGATTATTTGGTGTTTTATGTCATAACCGGGCAAGAGATACAAATACATCGTATCCTGCACGGCAGAAGAAATATCAAAAGGTATTTATGAGATGCAGATAATAAAAGACGGTCCCGATATTCCCTTAGAACTGATGCAAGCGCACGAAGAAGGCCGTGTAGTATTCTTTTGCGGGGCAGGGATTTCTTATCCGGCAGGATTGCCGGACTTCAAAGGGTTGGTTGATGAAATCTATCGAAACGTTTATACAACATGTGAACGTGATGAAAAAAAAGCTTACATACGTGAACAATATGATGAGACCCTATACCTGCTGGAGCAAAGATTACCCGGGCGTAGACCGGAAATTGAGCGCGCTTTAGCAAAAACTTTGAACCCCGAATCTAAATGCAAAAACGCTCTCAGCACACATAGTGCTTTATTAAAACTGGCACGCAGTCGGAAAGACGGAGCGTTAAGGTTAGTGACAAGCAATTTTGATCATCTTTTTGAGGACACGGGCAAGAATGACAGGATAAATACGTTTGTTGCTCCAGCATTACCAATTCCTAAAAATAGTAGTTGGGACGGATTAGTATATCTGCACGGCCGCCTGTCGGAAACGCATGAGTATGACAAATCCAAGGATAACTTGATATTTACCAGCGCAGATTTTGGCCGAGCTTATCTTACTGAACAATGGGCTGCACGTTTTATCAGAGATTTATTCAGAAATTATATTGTATGCTTTGTAGGATACAGCGTTAATGACCCGGTATTTAGTTACATGATGAAGGCTTTAGCTATTGAGCGATTACAGGATGAAGAAATTCTTCCAATTTATGCATTTAGTGACTCTAAATCGAATCAAAAGAAAAAGAAAGAAAAAAAGTGGAAAATCAAAGGTATTAATAAACCAATCATGTACGATTCTACCGAAGATCATTCTGCGTTGCTTCGCACTCTTGAAGAATGGGCAAAAATTTTTAGCAGCGGGATTAAGGGGAAAGAATCAATCATTGATGAATATGCCCATAAACAACCATCAGAAAGTACTCAACAGGACGATTTTGTTGGACGTTTGCTCTGGGCGCTGTCTGATACTTCTGGATTGCCTGCCAAGTACTTCTCAGAACTTGATCCTGTTCCGCCTTTAGAATGGGTTAAGGTCTTTTCTGAAATCGGTTGCTGCGGTATACAACCAAAACAGGATGAAAGACACAGTTCATCCTCGGATAATCACCCCAATCCTTATGAGAATGCACCATGGACGTCGCTAGGAACCATAAGGTATATGCAGGAAACAAATTGGGACAAAGTGATGCCTCACTTGGCGCACTGGCTGCTAAGACATTTGAATAACCCTGACTTGATCTTACATATTACAAATAACTGTGGACGATTAAGTGACCATCTGCTTCATATGATAAACGAAGAACTGAAACGCACAGCACGGCTTGAGAACGAAAATAAAGACACTAATCAAGTAAAGGATGCAAATTTAATTATACATCCATTCATGCGTACCCTTTGGCAACTATTATTGAACGGTCAGGTAAAATCATCTTGGGAAAATCTGAAACTTATACTGAAATTTATTAAAATGAAAACTCAAATGCAACGCGACGGCTTTAGTATTGCGCTTCATATTATTATTCTAAGAGAATTGCTGTCTCCTAAAGTGAAATTAAGTCATACCATTCGCAGGCCTATAAATACAAAAGAGAGTTTTGAGCCATGGCAGAACATCAGCTATGAGCTTGTTTTAAATGCCATTAACACCCAACATACTCTGGATGATCTTGTAAAAATCGACGCATTGCGTGTCGCGTTGCCAATGTTGTTAGACGATTTTCAGTTGTTTCTGCGTGACGCACTGGATTTGCTCTCCGAGCTTGGCATATCAGATTCAAATCATGATGCTCTGCCATCCATTCAGCGGCATGGGGAATACAAATATCCATCCGACTGGAAAGCGATTATTGTACTACTATGGGATTCATGGCTGGCTGTGTATAAAGATAATCCCGTGAACGCAAAACAGATTTCTGAGCGATGGTCATCCTTTACATATCTCACTTTTAAGCACCTTGCATTTCTTACAGCTGGTAAAGATGCAAGCATAGAAAAAACGAAATGGTTTAGAGAGCTAAAAAAGATTAATCCAGAATGGAAAATCATTAAGAGTGAACTTGATGAATTTCCATATTTGGGTCCTGATTTCAGAAATTTAATTTGTGAAAAGAAGAGCGATAGCATTACAATTCCAACTGAACATGAAAAATTATGTGATTGGCTCACTCGAGCGAACCCACAAAAATTTCCAGATCAAGTTCGAAATATGATAATTGGGGAAGAAAAAGAAGTATTCCTTGAGTTATGTGATCGCATACTAAAGCAAGAATATCAAGGAGAAGAAAACAACAAATACTTATTCTCGCAGGTTAAAGATCATCCCATCGGGTATGTCACAACAGCACTTCTCAATTTGTGGCTACAACGTAAGCCAAATGATAACGATAAACTACCTGCGGATATTGAGATTTTCCTAACTCGACTCTGTGATACAAAAGTTGAATGGTTTAGATATGGCCGAGTTTTATTAGCTTCTCATTTGATTACGCTGTTTCGCGTTGATAGCGATTGGACGGAAAAGCATTTGTTGCCTTTATTTGACTGGAATAATGATGATATTGAGGCAAAAGCGGTTTGGGAAGGATTTTTGTTAGGAGAGAATGATTTAGACGAACCAAATTGGTCAGATTATTTACACGAGCCATTGTTGATAAAACTCAAAAAGCAGTTCTTTAATACTGCGCACGATTATTATTATGAAAAACTATCAATCAAATCCCAAAATTGCTTCTCTAAATTTTTTACTTACATCGCTTTGGAACCTATTAACGACTATACTGAGCTGAATTTCCAAAACGCCGCTAAGAAACTGCCGCCGGAAGCATGGCAATATATACTGGAAGCACTAATAGAGGCTTTAGAGAAAAGTGAACAGAGAGAAGAATATTGGAAAAACAGTGTTTTGCCCTTTTGGAGAAATATCTGGCGTAAACATAAAGATATCAAATCACCGGAAATTACCGAATTACTTGCGAATCTCAGCGTTATGGCGCGCGACGAATTTCAAAATGCTGTTAATGCTTTTGAATACTGGTTTCAAAGAATTGAATGTGAACCTCTTTATAGTAACGCCGTATCACAGTTATTCGAAACCGGGTTAGCTAAAAAATACCCTGAAGTTTCTCTGAAATTTCTGGACGCAATAATTGGAGTAAAATCGTGGGGTACTCCAGAACTGAAAGAATGCTTGGACGCAATTTCTCAAGAAAATAAAAACTTGAAAGATGATTTACGATATCAACGACTTGACAGTCTTTGCGCACATTGAGGGTTTTAGTGCATTGTATAATTGAAGCAGAATTATAATGACGGTAGGCTGCCTGAAAATTGGACGGCTGAAGATTTGTTTGCCCCGCACACCTCAAAACCGTACAATCCGTTGATTGCTGGAGCATTTTTTCGTTCCGGTCAAATTGAGGCATGGGGACGCGGGATAGAGAAAATTACCGAAACATGCAAAGCTTGGGGCAAACCAGAACCATTTTACAAGATCCGTACAAATGAAGTGATGATTGGTTTTAACACTGAACCTGAGTTTGTGGAAAGCATCGGAGAAAAGTTCGGAGAAAAGTTCGGAGAAAAGTTCGGAGAAAAGTTCGGAGAAAACATCGGAGATAGCATCGGAGAAAACATCGGAGAAAACATCGGAGATAGCATCGGAGAAAACATCGGAGACAGCATCGGAATAAGCGCGACGCAATCAAAAATCATTGAACTTATTCGGCTTAACCCGACTGTTAGCGCGCGGGCTATCTCAGAAGAGATTGGCATTGCACCGCGAAACGTGGAAGCAAATATCCAAATCCTGAAGAAATCAGGCTTGTTAAAGCGTGAAGGACCAGCAAAAGGCGGTTATTGGATATTGAAAAAGGAGTAAAATAAATCACCTGATGAAATTATCCGTCTTCATTCCATATATTGCGACGGGGTCAGTACCTTTGGGTGTTTAAAGTTAAGAGCCAGAAATTTCTCATCGCTGCTTATTAATACATCAACATTTGCCAAAATCGCAGCGTTCAGAATAGGCTCATCCTTGGGGGCTGTCATTGTAAAATCTGCTTGCGCGGTAGTAACGTTTTCATATCCAGGCAATGACTTCAATTCCTCCAGAAATTTACCCAAAATAGCTGTATGCTGTGGGAATTTTCTAATTACTATATCGTAACACTCAGCGATAATTCTATCGCAAAGCACAAGAACATGATTCTCACAGACATAATGAAACGCGCGGGCGGATTTCGAATAACGTTTATAGATAGCAGATATGATTACGTTGGAATCAATCATTATCCTCACGCCTGCCGACCTCCGTAGCGTAATATCATTATATCGGTCAATACTTCCTCTTCAGAATAATTGCTGCCCGCAACCGCCACCTGAGCTTCCTTAATGGCTATAAGAGACATGTTATTAACAACAATTTCACCATTATCCTTTTGAAAAAACGACATTTTATCGCCCTCTTCAAGCTTCAGGGCGTAACGGATTCCCAAAGGTACAGTAATTTCACCATTAGCGGATACTCTCGCTAAAAACACTCTTGATTCCTCCTATTTTAAATATTCATGAGATTGGTATACCATAAAACGCTGAAAAAGTAAACTATGTTCAGCACAAACATCTGGAATGTTGCTATAAAAATCATATACGAAATACGCTTTTTTTGTTTGACATATTCTGCAATCTCTCTTTCCATCTGTACTTCATAATCGTTGAGCAGTTTATTGATCTCTTAAAGAATACACTACTCTCGAATTGAAAGAATACCGAAAGATAAACCATAAGTCTTTTTGGCAGAAATCAATGCTAAGACTTAAATATTAAAAAACTAAACGGAGGGCCATTATGGGTGTGATGCTTCAAGCTTTTTATTGGGATTGCCCAAAAGAAGAAAATTGTGAAAACCATTGGTGGGACTATATTAATTCGAGACTTCCGGTGATTGCTCGGGCTGGTTTTACAGCACTGTGGCTTCCGCCAGTAAACAAGGCGGCATATTGGAAATCTATGGGCTACGATCCATATGATTATTACGACCTCGGTGAGTACGATCAAAAAGGCGGTGTGCCAACATGGTTTGGGACAAAAACCGAGCTGCTCAATCTCATCAATTCCGCTCATAATCTCAGTTTACAAGTGTATGCAGACCTCGTCTTAAATCACAACAGCGGAGCAGATTCGCAGGAATTGAATCCTATTGATAAACAGTTACACTGGACAAAATTTTCTCCAAAGAGTGAAATGTTTCCGCGCGACTGGAAATGTTTTCACCCAAACCAATATGAAACCTGGGATAATGAAACATTCGGCGGTATGCCTGATATATGTCACCGCACACCGTTTGTATACACTGAGCTAATAAATTACGCGCGATGGTTGCTTGAAGAAATCGGTTTTGACGGGTTCCGCTACGACATGGTGAAAGGCTACGGCGGATGGATGGTGCGCTCAATTCAGGAACTACGCGCCCTGCGAGGGCGTAAAAGTTTTAAGCCGTACGCAGTGGGCGAATGCTGGGACTGTGAACGTACTATTGAGGAGTGGCTTGATGAAGCGAACGCCTGGTCGGACAACCCGGTTGGCGCCTTTGATTTTCCATTGCGCTGGCGTTTACGCGATCTATGCGACAGCTATGGATTCAGCCTGCGGACTTTGGCTGACAGAGGAGTACTGATGTGGAACCGCCCCGGACAAGCTGTCACTTTCGTTGAAAATCACGACGTAGTACGTGATACTCCAATTATCAATGACAAACTGCTGGCTTACGCGTTTATCCTCACTCACGAGGGCTATCCATGCGTATTTTGGCAGGATTACTTCAACTGGAATCTGGCGCAGCCGGATAACCGTTGCGGTATTGATGCGCTTATTAAAGTTCACGAGCGGAATGCCGCCGGCAAGGCGCAAATACTGTTCGTGGATAACGATCTATACATCATGCAACGCATGGGAGCAGGAAATCAACCCGGACTAGTTTTCGTCCTGAATAACCGCAGCAATTGGAACGGCGCATGGGTACAGACGCGATGGAATAATACGCGCCTCATTCCCGTTGCCTGGTACGGGCGGCATGACTTGAGCAAGCCTCAAGAGAAATGGACTGACAAATCAGGTTGGGTAAACCTCTGGGCAGCGCCGCGCGGTTATGCTATTTATGCTCCTGAATAAGTGTATCATTGTCGAAAAAATGCTAAAATAAGCGCAATAGAGGGCTCCGGTTTCGAAAGAGGCGAGTCAGGTGAGGAACACCTCTGGAAAGAAAGGGGTTCAATTTGTCAAATACAGCAATTTTAGTTTTCACGTATTTTATCGCAGCAATGATTCAGTCGCTTAGTGGTTTTGGGTCAGCAATATTTGCAATGTCGGTTCTGCCGCATTTTTATAATTCATATTCGTTTTCACTGATGCTTGCTACTCTTTTATCGTTTGCCATATGCGCCTTCATATTACTAAAGGAATACAGGCATGTTAATATAAGGTTAATAATGCCGATGATAATTGGCAACGCGGTGGCTGTGACATTTGTAATGTTATTTTGGAGCGGAGCTACAGGCAGCATTATGAAAAAAGTACTCGGAGGTTTTCTTATACTTCTAAGCCTGTATTTTATTTTTTATAAAAAGAAAATTAAAATCAAACCGACATTTCATGCAGGTCTATTGTCCGGAATACTTGGAGGAATTGGGAATGCTTTCTTTTCAATCGGATCCCCTCCTATCATCTTATACATGATAGCTACCTCCAAAGACAATAAGGAATACCTTGCGTCCTCGCAGGCATATTTTTGTTTTTCTGCGCTTTACGTTACAATTTCAAGGCATATGCGGGGAATGATTTCAGAAGACGTTTGGCCTTTGTTTTTCGTTGGATTACCCTTCATAGCGCTTGGAACCTGGATGGGCATGAAGCTGTTCGGGAAACTTAACGGAGAAAAATTGAGACTTATTATTTATATATTCATGGCTGCAAGCGGAGCTGTTATGTTGCTGACATATTAAGAGGGCGATGCCGGTGAGCTCAAAACATTCTGAAAAACAGAATACTGAACAAATTGGCCTGGCGTTCACTGTTGCGCAAACACCTGAATCTGAAAGCTCAGAATCAGTGATTTATAAGCCGGAAGACTCATTGTCATTGGCAGGTCAATATGCACTTCTTGGGAAATGTATACTCTTTACGATACTTATTTATGCGTTGCTTCTTTTGTTTCAATCGCAACAGGTTCAGGCAATCGAAACTTATAAAGTATGCCAATATGAAGCCGCGAATGAACTACTGTCAGTAGCGGACAGCGCAAGCATTGAGGAAATAAACCGCCTTGTACATGAAGGCGCCGATGTCAACGCTGCTGATAGCGATGGAAAGACACCCTTGATATGTGCCGTCAGGGACAGCTCAAATTTTGACGTTGTACAAACTTTAATTAAAAATGGCGCAAATGTAAACGCTGCTGACAGTGATGGAAATACTCCTTTGATATACGCTGTCGGGAACAATTCAAGCATTGATATTGTACGAATCTTGATTGAGAATGGCGCCAATGTCAACTCTATTGGAAATTATCAAAGAACTCCATTGATGATTGCCAGCAATAAGTCAAACATAGACGTTGCGCGAGTCTTAATTGAAAATGGCGCTGATGTTAACGCCGTCGATATTCAAAGCGATACCTCTTTGATACATGCTGTCGGGAACAACTCAAGCCTTGACGTTGTACGAATCTTGATTGAGAATGGCGCCAATGTCAACGCCGCTAACGACTATGGATATACTCCATTGATGTTTGCCGCTTTAAGAGCAAACTTCGATAATATACAAGCTTTGATTGCGAATGGCGCCGATGTCGACGCTGTAAACAAGGATGGAATAACTACCTTGATGTATGCTGCCGAAAATTCCACAAACCCTGACATCATGAGATTCTTAATTGAAAGCGGCGCTAAAGTAAACGCTGCAAACAATTGGGGAGCGTCCCCATTAATGTACGCTGCTGGGAATAATCCAAACCCTGACGTCGTGAGATTCTTGATTTATAGCGGCGCGAATGTAAATTGCGCGGACAAGTACGGAGATACTCCCCTGATGTCAGCTGCCCGCAAAAACTCAAACCCTGACGTCGCGCGAGCCTTGATTGAAAATAGCGCGGATATCGGCTTTAAGGACAAAGAAGGTAAAAGGGCGCTTGATTTCGCTCTCGAAAATGTGAAATTCGCGCGCTATACACGAGGCGCGAGAATTACCGATAACCTAAACTTAGATTTATATCACCCTTGGAGCAGGTCATCCCAATCGCTTCTCGACTCTCCCGCTTCGCTGAATATAAAGGGCAGTTATCCTATACTCGACGGCGCTACGTTGTCATATCCGCTCTATGCAGCCGTCGTCAACGAGATATACACTGTCATCAGCAAAACGGATTTACAGCATTATCTGGCCTGCTCAAGAACTGAGGAAGCCTATGACAGGCTCATCCGTGGCGAGGCTGACTTAATTTTCGCGCTCCAACCATCGGACGAGCAGCTGGAATTGGCGAAAAACGCCGAAGTTGAGCTTCATTTCACGCCCATAGCTAAAGACGCCTTCGTCTTTCTCGTCAATGACCGCAATCCCGTATCAGATTTATCAATTAAGCAAATACGGGATATTTACCTGAAGAGAATTATCAACTGGCAGGAAGTTGGCGGCAGCGACAGGAAAATAATGCCATACCAGCGCCCTGTAAACTCCGGCAGCCAGACGGCGATGATCAAAGAGGTCATGAAAGGCGAAAAATTGCCTCCGCCCCTAAAGGAGAACAGAGACGGAGTATTTCTTGAATGGGAGCATAAAGTGATTCATGATATCAAGGCGCCCTTTATGGACGAGCACGGCAAAATTCTGGAAAATCTAAACGATGAAATTTTCTCCATGATAGGGATGATTCTTGAAGTTTCACAATATCGTGACAATGAGGAATCCATCGGCTACTCGTTCCGGTATTTTGCCGAGGACATGATGAATGACTTTTTTATGGAGAAAAAAGTGAAAGCTGATTTCCTACAAATAATGATAGACCTCATTCCGGCAGACGACCCTGACTTGAATGAAAAACGCGAAGAATATCAGAATGAAATTCAGAACACGATGAGACCCGTTAAACTTCTATCAATTGACGGAATTGCCCCAAGTATTGAGAACATCAGAAACGACTCGTATCCTTTTACGGTCGGCATGTTTGCAGTGACAGCCAAAACTGCGAATCCGAATGTGCAGGAGCTGATTGACTGGCTGCTCTCTCCTCAAGGGCAGGAACTGGTAGAGAAGACCGGGTATGTTGGAGTTTTAAAATAGTATGCTAATATACGGATTATGACATTTCTAAATATGTCGTTAGTTATGGATAATCTGGCAGAATGAGGAATAATTATGCTTACGCTTGAAAAAATAAATGAAGCAGTACGGACAATAGCTCCACAATATGAAATTGACCAAGTTTATCTTTTTGGTTCTTACGCAAGAGGAGACGCAACTGAAGACAGCGATGTGGATTTTCGCATTGTTGGCGGGAACATGCGTTCTTTGTTTGATCTTGGAGGGTTATATGAGGAGCTTTCAGAGACTTTAGGCGCGCGAATTGATTTAGTGTTGACAAAGAACATGTCAAAAGAATTCTACAGCTTATTTAAAGATGAGGAGATTATGGTGTATGCCAAGGTATAACAAGCACGCCTATTTGTTAGAGAGGATTGTGTATTATTGCGATGAAATAGAAAGAACAGTAAACCGTTTTGGTTATTCCTTTGAAGTGTTTGTCAGCGACCCTGTTTACCAGAACGCATGCGCCATGTGTATTTTGCAAATAGGCGAATTGGCGTCTCGTTTCAATGATAGTTTTCGAACGAAACATACAGCCATCCCGTGGAGAGCAATCAAGGGGATGCGAAATATTTTGGCGCATGAATATGAGAAGGTAAACTATGAAGAGTTTTGGAACACCATTGTTATTGACATTCCAATTCTAAAAGCATGTTGTAAAAGAATTACTCCGTTAATAGATGATCCGACTGATATATTTTGACTCTGTTTTTTAGGAATTACAATACCTTCTAGTAAAAAGGAGATTTTTATAAATGGCGGGAATAATTTTCAATCAAAGCAACAAACGGGATGATGCAAACAGGAAACGTTCGCGTCCGGATAGGTTAACCAGAGAAGCAAAAAAGCCAACCTCGGCTTCACAAAAATCAGCAAATACAACCCGGGCGCCAGCGTGGCTAAAGACACCACTTCGGGAACCGGCTGAGGATATATGCTGGGGACGTCAGCCGGTTTTAGACCTGCTCAGGAATTCCCCCAAAAAATGTCTAAAACTCATAATAGCTAATAACGTTCGCCCTCCGTTCCTTGACGAACTTACGGATTTGGCGAGGGAGTCGAAGGTTGTTTATCAGATGGTGACTCCTGAAGTGATTGACGGACTCTGCCCCAGAGTCAACCACCAGGGGGTAGCATGCCGCGTGGCTGAAATGGAGCCAATGGAGCTTGAGGCTTTCCTGGACTCTCTGCCGAAAGAAGGGCCAGTGCTTGTAGTGGTACTTGATCATATCGAGGACCCGCATAATTTAGGGGCAATAATACGTTCAGCGGAAGCTGCCGGAGCCTCAGGAGTCATATTCGGTAAACGCCGTTCCGCCCTTCCGGGAGGAACTGTCGTCAAGGTCAGCGCAGGGGCTGCTTTAAGGGTTCCTCTTGTTGGAGTTGTAAACATATCACGAGCTATAAAAGAAATCAAAGAATTCGGGTTATGGACAGTCGGACTGGAAAATAAGGCCGGAGCGGGTGACTCCATTTGGATTAAAGATAAATTTCCAGCACGGACAGCGCTGATAGTCGGAGCAGAAGGAGAGGGCATCTCCCGCCTGGCAGCTCAAAGCTGCGACGATTTGGCATACATTCCGATTTCCGGGAAAACCGGCTCACTGAATGCGAGCGTTGCATGTGCAATAGCCTTATTTGAATGGCGCAGAAATAGCTGATTTCATTCGTTTTTGAGTAATCAACTAATAAGCGTAAACTGACTTTTTTTGTTGTATAAAAGCTATAATGATACGTTATAATGATTTAGGAAAGCTATTGTATTTAGCAAACAATTAGTTCATAATTTCTATAAACTTTGGTTTTTGGGAGGTATTTAGTAATGATAGCATGGATTCTATTAGGTCTTATTGTTCTTGTCTTCTTATACTGCATTATGTTTTTTAATTCTTTAGTGCGAGGACGAAATCAGGCCACTGAAGCATGGAGCGACATTGAAACACATTTGAAGAGGCGCTACGATCTCATTCCAAATTTGGTCGAAACTGTCAAAGGGTACGCCAAACACGAAAGCTCGACTTTGGAAAAGGTGATATTGGCCAGAAACGCTGCAATGAGTAAGAGCGGCGGGGCAGAAAACCACGCTGAGGCGGAGAACGCGCTTACACAAACGCTCAAGTCGATTTTTGCCCTGTCAGAGTCGTATCCTGACCTGAAAGCAAATCAGAATTTCGTTGAACTGCAGCGGGAAATCACCGACACGGAGGATAAGATTCAGGCTTCACGTCGCTTCTATAATTCAATGGTTTTAAGTTTCAATAACCGCACTGAAATATTTCCGAGCAACATGATTGCGGGCATGTTCAATTTCAGGAAATTCGCGTTCTTTGAACTTGATGAGAGTGAAAAAGCAGCAGTTTACAAGCCGGTTCAAGTTCAGTTTTAGCTTATAGCGACGCAATGGACAGAAACGTATATGACGAAATAGCTGCTAACGAACGCAGGACAACAATGATCCTGATCGCTTTCCCGGTTGCTCTGTTTATAACTTTTTTTTTGTTTTTTTTGTTATTCGCGAAAACCGGTATTTTACCTTTTGCCGAGTTGGGCATCTATGAGACAGGTAATATGAGCAAAGCGTTTCTGCTTGCAGTAAAGGTCTGTCCGTGGGTGGTTTTGGCGGCGTTCATATGGGTAGTGTTTTCTTACTATAACGGAGACTCAATGATACTTCAAATGGCGTCCGCACATGCAGTTGATTTCGAGGATAACCGGGAACTGGTTCGCCTGATTGAAAACACGGCCATCATGACCGGGCTTCCAAAACCCAAAATATACCTGATTGAGGATGAATCACTGAATGCTTTCGCGACAGGGAGAAGTCCAGAAACATCAACAATAGCTCTGACAAACGGCATAGTAAATAAACTGGATAAAGCGGAACTTGAGGCGGTGATAGCCCATGAGCTCGCTCACATCAGCAACCGCGACACGCGATTGATGCTCATAACCATAGCAGGGATTGGCTGCTTTCTCTTCTTGGGCGAAATAATATTCCGCGTGTTTTTACATAGCGGCGCCCGCAGGGGCGGCAAAAAGAACGGAAAGGGCATGGGACTAGTTCTTATTATTGGTGTTGCCTGCTTAGTTTTTGGTTACGTAGTAGCCCCAATTTTACGCTTCGCACTATCGCGCCGCCGCGAATATCAGGCAGACGCCACGGCTGTGAAAATAACCCGCAACCCCGATGCACTTGCACGAGCGTTGTTGAAAATCTCAGAAGATTCAAGAGTGGAGTCCCTTAAGTCAAGCCCTCTTGTCGGGAACATGTGTATAGCCAGCCCGACTAAAGTCGGTTTTTTTAGCAGCCTCTACTTGACCCATCCGCCAATTGAGGAACGTATAGCTGCACTTAGAAAATTAATGATACATGAGAAGACTCAGTTTTGATTCTATTGAAGCAATAAGGATGTGATAGTTAATGAGTTTCCATGAACATAAGTCGTCAAAAATCTATTATCCGGTTCAGAATGGAATAATTAAAAAAGTCATTCTGTGCTTTGTTTTGATTTCGATTGTTTTTTGTTTCTCTGCCAAAGCAATAGAGATCTATGGAAATCCAATGAATTGCAGGGTACAAATCGAAGATGCCAAAAAGGATAATGTTATGCAACAGGTAATTGATGATATGAATGAAGAAGGATACAGTTTAATGCAAAGAAGCAGCATATATTTATTATTCGAAGCTCCATTGCGTAAGTCAAACAGGTTCAATTATGCGACGTCATTCGGGCAACACTGGTTTCCGAAGAATGAATACGGATGGAAAAGGCAAGAGTTTTGCTCGCCCGTTTATCAACTCAGCGTCAACGTCATTAAAAAAACCGTGACCTCAGTGGAAGTGGAAATTTCTCCAATAATAGTATGGAACCCGGGCAACGCGTTTCAAGAAGAGATTTACGAATACGACTCAAAGACAAAAAGAGCCATAAATGAGTATTTAAGCTCATTAAAAAGCAAATTTGTTTACGAGTACAACAAATAAGAAAGAGGTACATTTAAAAATGGATGCAGAAAAAAAGAGAGAATTTGAGTCATTATGCCGAAGGCTACGCATTGAGTTGATAGAACTGCTTTTTAAAATTCAAACCGGACATCCGGGAGGTTCATTATCGGCTACAGAAATATTGGTAGCTTTGTATTTCAATGCTATGAACGTGAGAGCTAACGAGCCTGATTGGGCTCTTCGCGACAGGTTTGTATTAAGCAAAGGGCATGCCGCGCCAATGCTATATCTAGTATTAGCGGAGAAAGGTTTCTTCCCAAAAGATGATCTTAAAACATTAAGGCAAATCAACAGCATTCTTCAAGGCCACCCATGCGCGCACTTGACGCCGGGGGTAGAAGCTTCAGGCGGGCCTCTCGGCCTTGGAATTTCAGCCGCAACAGGAATGGCGGCAACAGCCAAGATTGATGGCAAAGACTGGAAAACATACGTCTTGTTGGGAGACGGAGAGATTCAGGAGGGTATAGTTTGGGAAGCGGCACAATCAGCAGTTAAATTCAAACTTGATAATTTGATAGCAATACTCGACTGGAACGGAGTACAGCTCGACGGCCCTCTGGAGAGCGTAATGCCAAGCGGGGACATTGCGGCAAAATGGTCGGCGTTTGGATGGCGCACCATTGTAACAGACGGCCATGACCTCGAATGTCTTGATAAATCGATAGAAGCGGCAAAGGACGGAGAAGGCAAGCCAACAATAATACTTGCAAAAACAATAAAAGGTAAGGGAGTATCATTCATGGAAGGACAAAACAAGTGGCATGGTTCTCCGATAGATGAAGCGAGCTATAAGTCAGCAATTAATGAACTAAAAGAAGGCGGCGATTATAATGCCTAAAGCTATAAGGGACGTATACGGCGACTATTTAGCTGAAATAGGAGCTACAAACAAAGATATAGTGGTACTTGACAGTGATTTGTCATCATCAACAAAGAGCGTAGTATTTGGGAAAGCTTTTCCCGACAGATTTTACAACGTCGGGATAGCTGAAGCTCAAATGGCGGGCATGGCGGCCGGCTTCGCCTCGTGCGGAAAAATCCCGTTTATAAATACTTTTACATCCTTTATGATGCTGCGCGCGGGTGACCCCATACGCTCGCTAATTGCATACGACAAACTCAACGTGAAAGTGGCGGGAGCGTATGCCGGCATGTCGGACGCTTATGACGGAGCTTCTCACCATGCGCTCATTGATATCGGTTTTTTTCGATCGCTTCCCAATTTTATTGTATTTGTTCCATCGGACGCGGAGGAAACGAAAAGAATAGTTGAAGCATCCGTGACAATCAAAGGCCCCGTTTACATAAGACTAAGCCGCGCAGCAACTCCTGAGATTTTCGGCGCTGACTACGATTTCAAATCTGGAAAAGGCGTCGTATACCGTGACGGGAAAGACGTGACGCTTATAGGTACGGGAAAAATGTTCTCAGAATGTGTCACAGCCGCCCAAATACTTGAAAACAACGGGATAAGCGCGAGAGTTATCAACATTCATACAATAAAGCCAATTGATAAGGAAATCATTGAAAATGCGGCAATAGATACGGGCGCAATAGTGACGGCTGAAGAGCACAGCATCTATTGCGGCCTCGGCGGCGCAGTCTCGGAAGTATTGACTGAAACTACGCCCGTACCGCTCAATAGAGTGGGAACTAAGGATACTTTCGCCGAATCCGGAGACTATAACGCGCTACTTGAAAAATACGGTCTTACTGCAAAGCATATCGCAGAAGCGGCTGTAAATGTGATGAATAGGAAAGAACAGGGGAAGAGTTAGGGAGTTGCAAATACAAAGACAGACCACTAAACAGAGATAATTAGCTTGAAAATCAATAGAAGAGCTAGTGTTTGTCTAGTTGTGCCCATATCCATAACCACTGACGGGGATGTTTTTTAGTCGTTGCCCCAATAAAAGATGAAGCAGCAGGGCGATGAAATTAGCTGAGATCAGAGAAAGAATACATCGTAAATACATAAAAACTTTTGAGGGATTAGCATAGTAGTTCGTCTTATTTCTTTCTCTTGGCGGAAATCTTTAAATTCCATGTAGAACAAATCAACTAAAGCAGTCGCGACCATATTTCGTTGCCTACACGCATGCCCCGGCTTGTTAGGCTTATGTTGCCGCCGTCGAAATTTAAATAGGCTTCAGGAATTTTATTAAGTTCAAAAATTATTTTTTTTAGTAGTTCTTCTCCATACTTTTCTACGAATGTTGTTTTATTTATCCCCCATGATGTGCGCAATGCGAGGATTGCTGCTTCGATTCCCGCAGACTCGTTGTCAAGTGTTTCAGTTTCAATTATGCCTGTTTTGTAACTCCCCGGGATAGGCACATGGGTATATCTTGTACCGTTTATATATCCGCTTGACGCAGTTCCCACGGCTATAACGTTTTTTTGATACCAATAAGACAGATTATGGCGGCACTCATGTCCATTCTCTGCGAAACTGGCTATTTCATATTGTTGTAGTCCTTTTTTGGGCAGGAACCATTGAGCGTACCTGTAAAATTTGTAACCATCCGGCAAATCAGGGTAATTTTCTGCAAAATGAGTTTTTGGTTCAATGGTTAATTGATACAAAGATATATGTTTCAGCCCCTCTCTCAGGAGTGAGCGTATTGAGAAATCCCAGTTCCTGACGGATTGTCCGCTTAAGCCAAAAATCAAGTCTGCGCTTAAATCAAAGTGATTTTTAAGTTTTCTGATTGCTGCAATTGCGCTGTTTGCTGTATGATTTCGTCCTAGGAAAATTAGTTCATTATCATTCAAGCTCTGAACCCCAAGGCTTACTCTCGTCACACCCATTGATTTCCATATCCTGATATGATAGTCGCTTAAAGTCTCAGGATTAGCTTCGACGGTAAACTCCATGTCCGGAACGAAATCAAAACTACCAAGAAACAATTCTGCAATTTCACGCCATCCTTCTTCATTAATTACGGTCGGAGTTCCCCCTCCTATGTACGCTGTGTCAAGGATTATCTTTCCTATTGAAGAACGTAAATAATTTATCTGTTCCTTAATATTATTGAGCCATATTTCAATATCCCCGGATTGCGCTTTCACGCTGTGAAAAGCGCAGTAATGACACTTTCTTAAGCAGAATGGCACGTGAATATATAGAGAAACAGGGATTCCTGATATTTCATTAAATGGCAAATTATCCATAGTTTCGCCCCCATTTGAAATGATATAATATCAAAGATTTCCTTATTTAAACATTTAAGGAGGAAGAATATATGGATTGGGCGCAAGCTTCAGCCAACACGCCAATTTGTGAAGCTAAAAATATTTCTTTGCGGGATGTTGTACAAGCAATAATAGACGGGGCAAGCGATGAACAAAGCGTCATGGAAATGCTTCAGATGGACTCAAGAGACACCGGAGCGGATTTATTGCCGGAAGTTATTGGAGTTTTTTTACCTATAGTTGAAGCCTATAGACATGGCGGCTGCGGCGGGGCATGCGCGGGTTGTTCCGGGTGCGGTGAGCATTAGAAAGCATTTTTCGTTTCATTGTTCAGGAATACTAATAATGAAAAATATTTAAATAGTGGGCAAGAGGCGACTCAACTATGTCAAATGTAATATCTCAGAACCGAAAAGCAAGACACGAATATTTCATAATAGAAAAATATGAAAGCGGTATAGTGCTTACCGGGACGGAAATCAAGTCAATCCGCGCAGGAAGGGTAAATTTCAAAGACTCCTATGCTTCCGTAGAAGAAGGAGAACTCTGGTTATTCAGTTTGCATATAGCGCCTTATGAAAACGGCAATTATTATAACCACAAACCCGAGCGGGACAGAAAACTGCTCATGTCAAAGCGCGAGATAATTCGCCTTAACAGCAAGGTTCGCGAGAAAGGCTTGACTATCGTGCCTTTAAGTATATACTTAAAAAATAATCGCTGGGCAAAAGTTGAAATTGCACTGGCAAGAGGAAAAACAGCTCATGATAAGCGCGATGATATTGCAGAACGCGACGCGAAGCGAAATATTTCACGCTCATTAAGGGATAAAGGCAGGAATTATGAAGATTAACTAATTCCATGCTTTTTTGTATTTTGTTAATATTAATTTGGGGGCGATTGGTTTCGACGGCATGAAGAAAGGACTGAGAGAGCAGGCCGAGCGACGCATAAAACTCGTTAAACTTGTTGCAAAGCAATAAACGTCAACAAAGATTTTGCATTGGCGGCTTAGATAAGCTGCCCGTTTCGTCAAGGATAATCCGCTGTCTTTGATAGAGGCGTCACATAGGCGGATGCCTTTGTTAAGCCCCGCCTTTGGCTTAACAAAGAAAGACAAAGAAGGTTAGGAACTTTTGAAGTCTGTCTGTAGACGCCAAAAGTTCGACATTAAAATACAGAATAAGCCTGTAGTTGCTTTCACAATTTCCATGTTGGACGCGGGTTCGATTCCCGCCGCCTCCACCACAGAAATCCTCGACTTAACTGTGTTTAGGTCGAATAGTGTTAAAGGATAGGCGCCATGAACTCACAACAATGTCGCCTATCCTTGTTTGCTAATGTATGCTCGTATAGCTCACGTAGTAAAAAATTCGATTAAAAACCTATAGGCCGCGCCCTTAAGTAAGAATCATGTAACCGTTCAAGCCCTCCAGTAGAGTCAAAATCATCAAAAAGTGAACGGCGATAGGAACAGCGTTGAGGAAGGAAGCGCACGCAATGTTTCGAATGTGGCATCGCTTTAAAAGTTGGAAAGGGAATCAAGAAAAGCAAGGAATTCAAGTATCGATGACAGTACTTGGCTCGCAAATGCAGACGATCCGATATCGTGTGAAATTGTTGCTTGAAGAAGGAGCGAAAAGAGGCGTGCCGAAGTGCGGTACAATCCTGAAGGTAGAGCCCCTATTGTGGACATTTACGCAAGAAAAAGGCATAGAACCGACAAATAACGCAGCGGAACAAAACATACGTCCTGCAGTGTTATGGAAAAAACGTTCGTTTGGAGTGGAAAGCGAACGCGGAGCCCAATATGTGGAATCGATGCTGAGCATATGGGCGACGGCTCGACGCAATGGCGTCAATCCCATCGCATTTTTGAGAGAGCTTATGCATAGCTATCGTACAAATTCTCATGTTCCATGTATTTTTTTTGCTTCTCTCAAATAGGGATTAAACGCTTACAGAATCATCAATAAACCGCTCATATATTTAGCCTGGTCAAAGCACTCCGCCCAGAACATTCGAATAGTTAGAAATGGGACGGAAAGGATGATGTATTTTAATGAAAAATCAATATGTTGGAGATATCGGTGATTACGGCAAATACGCCCTATTACGCGCCTTGATCGCAAAAGGTTATAGTATTGGGGTAAATTGGTATCTAACAGCCGATGACGGCAAAACTGACGGCAAATTCACCGATTATTTAAAACAAGAAACTGATTCTTTGGATAAGGATTTGTTTAGTTCTTTAAAAAAGATGCTCTTCTCAGATGGTCGCTTTTGCCCTGAAAATCGCAGCATTGCCTTCATAGAGAGTAGCGAAGACAAAATTTTAGGAAACACCGTTTTCTTCAGTGAAAAGTTGGATTATTCAAAAACCGATGACCATGAGGCCTACCGAAAAGGCTGGGTAGATAGATCACTTCACGCACTTGGGCAACCAGACTTCATCTTTCTTGACCCCGACAACGGTTTCGAAGTGGAAAGCGTCTCCCTGACAAGCAAGAAGGGTAATAAGTATGTTACCTATAAAGAAGCACTACAATACTACGAAAAAGCAAAATTTGCCCTGATTGTATATAATCATAGAGATCGTTCATCCAAAGACAAGTACAAAGAGAGATTTACAAAATTTTATGGATACGAAGAAACAAAAGAAGCAGATGTATATCGGCTTACTTTTCGAAAATCTTCAGTACGTGACTATATCTTTATAACGAAACGTGAGCATACAAATGAAATTAATGACTTTCTTCATGATTTTACGTGCCTAACATGCAGTAAATGCTTTAACAATGCAGAAAAAATATAGCGGGAAATCATTTTTCTATCTCGCCACTCATCCTCCACGTGCCAGACTTTGGATCGTAGTATTTGGTTCTGAAGAATGCTACAATTTTTATGTCGGAAAAGATTAAATGTGAGGTTGGATTACGCGAAAAGGAATGGATACGTCATGCAGAATACCGCTTACGGAACATATAAAGACGGGCAAATCTTCCTCGACACTCCAGGCCCAGCCATTGATGAATCGAGAGTCCAGGTTATTTTTCTAAACGAAGAAACCAAGAAAAACAGCCTCACGGATATTTTTGATGTGTTGGGCCCATGGGAAGATGACCGCGACACTGAAAGCATTATTGCAGAAATATGCAATGCAAGAGTTCCCAGTCCAGGTATCAGCCTATGAGCTATTGTGGCCATTAGAGCAATAAAAGGACTGAAACATGGCATCATTAGTAATCATTTCAATAAAATCATCATAAATGGGGAATGCTTCATGGATAGAAGCGTACACTTAATTCTAAAAAAAAATGGAGAAAACATTACTGGCAAAGTAGAATCCTGCGAATACAATTCTTCGACACAAAAATATGACGTTAAATTTCATCAGGGCGAGAAGATTTATTCTTTTAATTATGACTCCATTGAATGGGTGATGAATCCCGATGTGGTAGCCATTGCTTCTGTGTGTATATCTCATAATGGCCGAGAATTAATTAAAAACCAATTTGGAGCTATATCTGTGTTTCATGCAGAAGCAACAGACTACTGGTATATCCGCTTTCTAAACGGTAGAGAAGAGACATACGACTCTAAAGACTTAAAAATCACATATTCCTGCCTTAGTGAGAACGAGGCACAAAACTGCATGAACTATTTACAGGAACTGGCATCCCTTAATGAACTTAAGAATGATGAAACTGGGGAGGTACTTCTTCAAAAGCAGTATGAAAACCTGGATTTTGTCAGAACCGATACAGTAATGGCCGTATACATGAATCCCCTAAAGCATAAACTACGTACACATCAAAGAGACGGTTTCATATTCCCGTTTGGCGGAAACACAAGTCAGTTTAAAGCGGTCGTCAACGCTTTATCGAATCAGGTCAGCATCGTTCAAGGGCCGCCCGGGACCGGCAAGACGCAGACCATTCTCAATATTATCGCGAACCTGCTGATTATGGGAAAAACCGTGCAGATAGTATCGAACAACAATTCGGCAACGTTGAATATTCTGGAAAAATTATCCAGCCCTCAATATGCCTTGGAATTCCTTGTCGCCAAATTGGGGAAAACGGAAAACAAAAAGGAGTTCATTGAGAATCAAACAGGGTTTTACCCGTCAGCATTGACTGATTGGGAATTGAATACCAGCCAACAGTCCGATTTGAGAGAGAAAATCCAAGGCTATGTCCGAGAGCTTTCTGCCGCGTTTTCTGCGCAAGAACACCTTGCGCAGGCGCGGGCGGAGCTGGATTCATTGCAATTAGAAATAAAGTATTTTGAACAATATTACAGCGAAGTCAATTTGACATACCCGGAGATGAAACCGCACCGATACATAGGCGCTGAAAAAATTATGAAATTGTGGCAGGAGTGCCGTGAGTTTTCGGAGAGAGAACGCACAATTTCTCTTTGGTTCAAAATAAAAGCCACTTTCTTCTACGGTATCTCCGATTGGAAATTTTACAGAAATGATCTGTCAATTATTGTCACACTCATTCAAAGACTGTTCTATCATGCAAAAAAATTAGAATTAAGCAATGAAATTACCAAGCTGGAGAGCCAACTCACAGTGGTGAATGCGAAAGATAAAATGGCAGAATTGACCGAATGGTCAATGGCTTTTTTGCGCGCGAAACTGTTTGAGCGTTATGGGAACAAACCTGAACGCGCTCGGTTTTCAGAAGATGATTTGTGGAAATGCGCGGGCAAAGTCGCTGAAGAATATCCCATCGTCCTTAGCACTACGTTTTCCTCATGCAGCAGCCTGAAAGGGGTGACGTATGATTATCTTATCATGGACGAGGCGTCACAGGTGGATATAGCAACCGGCGCATTGGCGCTTTCTTGCGCTGGAAACGCAGTCATTGTAGGAGATTTAAAGCAACTTCCCAACGTGGTCAAAGAGGATATGAAAAAACGCTGTGATGCGATTTTTGGTTCTTATAACTTGCCGCAAGGCTATTCTTTTTCCGAAAACAGTTTCTTGAAATCTGTCAGCAGTATCCTCCAAGACGCTCCTCAAACATTGCTGCGTGAACATTACCGATGTCACCCGAAAATCATCGGATTCTGCAATCAGAAATTCTATAATAATGAGCTTGTTATCATGACGGAAGACCACGGCGAACCGGATGTGCTGACCGTCTTCAAAACGGTGGACGGCGACCATGAACGTGAACGCACAAATCAGCGCCAGATAGACGTCACGATTCGAGAAGCGCTTCCAATGCTGAGCGATTTACAACCGCAGGATGTCGGAGTCATTGCCCCTTATAGGAATCAGGTTACATCCATTACACAGCAATTAGGCCCAAGTCCTATTGAAGTCGATACAGTACATAAATTCCAAGGGCGCGAAAAGGATACCATTCTACTCACCACAGTTGACGATGTTGTCACGGATTTTTCTGACGACCCATATCTTTTGAACGTGGCGGTATCCCGTGCAAAGAAGCGCCTGGGTCTTATAGTATCAGGTAATGAACAGCCCAATGACAGTAACATCGGCGATCTTATTTCCTATATTGAGTATAACAACTTCAAAGTCGTTCAAAGCGAAATCCGCTCAGTTTTCGATTTACTTTACCGCCAGTATACAGACGCCAGAATTGATTTTCTGAAAAGACATTCCCGCGTATCCGCCTATAATTCTGAAAATGTGATGTACGGCGAAATCGTGGATATATTGAAACATTATTCAAATCTATCGCTCAATGTCATTTGCCATCAGTCGCTTAATATGCTTCTCCGGGATACAAAATTCATGAGTGATGAGGAACGTCGATATATTATGAATCCAGCTACTCATGTAGATTTTCTACTTTACAATCAAATCAGTAAAAAACCTGTTCTTGCTATAGAAGTGGATGGCTTTCATTATCATAAACCTGGAACGGCACAACATAAGCGCGACAAAATGAAGGATCGTATTCTGGAACTCTACGGGATTCCTCTGCTTCGTTTTCCTACCAACGGAAGTGAAGAGCGTGCAAAAATCGAGCGATTTTTAGCTGAGTACGCTAACAAAATAGACCATACAAAGCGAGTTCATAGTTTAGCCAACTATGATAGGAGATGATACAAAATGAAAGAACCGGAGATCAGCCCTAACTTCACCATTGAAGATATACATAAAATTCGAGAATACGACGCGGAAAGGCGCAGAATTATAGGTGATTAAACTTATTGGGCGGAAGTGCGTGCTGATTCTCTCTATATGCAGAAAAAAATTGAAGAAGCGCGAGAGAAAAGTCTTGCACAAGATAATTTCGGCATAAAACCATGTAAATATGCCACAATATAGGAAGTGTGTAATGGCAGGTAATTTGTTGAAAGGAGTTGTTACCAATGTCGTTATCACCATGCGGCATAGATTGTGAAATTTGCGATTACCACAAAAGCTGTGACGGCTGCTATGTAATAAAAGGTAAACCATTTTATTTAAAAGACTTTGGAGTTAAAATTTGCCCATGTATGATTGCCCAGTCAATAAGAAAGGTAATAAGTCGTGTGCCGAGTACCCTGAACTTCCTTGCCAGATTTTTAATGATTGGAAAGACCCAAGTATGACGGAAGAGGCTCATAGTAACTCAATAAAAGATAGGGTTAAAGTATTAAAAGATTCTTTAGGTAAATAATGAAAGTAGATTCCTAATACGGACGGGAGTTCGATTCTCTTTGAGTGAGCAAAATTGATACTCATTTGTGAGGAAAGTGAGCTGTGAACTGTGTCAAGCAGACATCTTTTAGTCGAGAGTACTTCCTATGGAGCCCCGCCTCCACCAAGAAAAAAACCTCGATTTAACTGTGTTTAGGTCGGGTTAAGGTGTAGAAAACCGGCATATATCTATAATAAAGATATGTGTCGGTTTATTATTTAGGGAATGATTCTCGGCGTGATGGTGGTGCTGTGGCTGATTGTGCGCAATATCCCGAGCTTCGTTGCAACTTCGCTTATGGGTAATGTGCTTGGCGCGTCGTTTAGCAATGCCATGATTTCTCATCATAATGCTATGGTTGGAGCGGCAAAGGGTGTTGCGGCTTCTATGAAGGAATTGAGGGTGAAGATTTCTGATACTTTGAGATGGCGAAAAAAAGGTAATATAAAGGGCGGTTCGCGATGGTCTGGAAGACCGAGAGCGAACCGCCCCTGCATCATAACGTCTTTTGTTTTGTCTCTATCTGTTCACAGTATACTGTTTATTAATTCACTACTGTTACGGTAAGCGAGCCAATCGGATCCGTTACGCCGTCAACATATATATTCAGCTTATACGTCGGTTGAAAGAGAAGGCTTGCGTTGAAGCTGTAGCTGACCAAGCTTGTCGGCGCGTAAATGCCCGAGCCCGGGGCTGTCTCTTTCATCTTGATCCGGTTGGGCGATTCGACACCCTGATTATTGACGTTTACTATATAGACATCCTGCCCGCTTAACCCGTCGATCTTTACCTCTACGGAATTTCTGTTCGTCATCCCGTTCGCGTTGATGTTCGTTGTGCCGACCGTCGTTAGGGTGAAATCGGGCGCGACTCCGAGAATGTCGTTTTGAATCTCGCTGTACGTCATCGTCGCGGGGTATACCCTCACAAGCCTTGTGAACTCCACAACCGTCGGCGTCACTACCGGCGGCGTATTCACAACTGTCACGCTTAACGAGCCGATTACGGCATCTCCGGCATAGACAAGAATCTTGTATACCGGCGGAGTCGGAGCGATAAGGCTTGCGGGGAAACTGTAGCTTACAAGATTTGTTGGCGCGTAAATGCCCGAACCCGGCGCAGTCTCTTTCAGCGGTACGCGGTATGACTCAGTACCTGCGGTGTTAATGGTTGATATATAGAGGTTCTGCCCATTAACTCCGTCTATCTTGACTTCAACCGCGTTTCTGTTGGTCATCCCGTTCGCATTGATATTTGTACCGCCGACAGTCGTTAAAGTGAAATCCGGCGTTGAACCTTTAATGTCGTTTTGAATCTCGCTGTACGTCATAGTCGACGGGTATACTCTTACAAGCCTCGTGAATCCCACAAATTCAACGGCGGATGGGTTGATAATATACAACGCCGTAACTGTCAGGTCTGAAGCGATGCTTGAGAAGTCCTTATCCCAGCCGGTGAAGACGTAACCTTCACGCGCGGGATCCGCAGGGGCGGTCGCGTTTGCGCCGTAGGGCACAGTATGTTTTTTGAGCACTTCTCCGTTCCAGTCGACGAAAGTTACGGTGTATTCGTTTATCTTAAACTGCGCGTTCACGGTCAAATCGCCGGTGACGTCGGAGTAGTCTTTGTCCCAGCCGGTGAAGGTGTGGCCTGCCTTAGTCGGGATCCCCGGATAAGCTACTTTTGAGCCGTGTTCAATTATCTGGCTGTTGAATACAACATCGTCGACCATGAAAATTACTGTGTATGTTTTGATTTTATATTGCGCGGTCACGAACATGTCGTCGGTTACGTTCGAGAAATCCGCGTCCCAACCTGTGAATGTGTAACCCGTTCTTACGGGATCCGCCGGAGCTATCGCGGCTGATCCAAGTTCGACCGTCTGCTCGTCAATCACAGTTCCGTCCCAGTCAACGAAGGTTACGAGGAAAGTCTCAACGTTCTCCGGATTCACCGTGATGATGAAATCCTTTGTGAAGTTCTTATAAATCTTTGCATGGCTGCCCCAGTCATTCGCTGTCCCTACGCGTATGGGCGCATTACGGTAAGTATTCGTGCCGTCACCCAGCTGACCGAAAGTATTATATCCCCACGCCCAGAGGCTACCGTCTATTTTTAGGGCTATTATGTGAGTCCAGCCCGCATCAATCGCTGCTCAGTCATTCGCCGTCCCCACGCTTATGGGCGTATTACGGTTAGTATACGTACCGTCGCCTAGCTGACCGTATTCGTTACTTCCCCAAGCCCAGAGGCTGCCGTCCGTTTTGAGGGCTATAGTGTTATAGCGGCCCGCAGAAACTGTCGCCCAGTCATTCGCTGTCCCTACTCGTACGGGCGTATTACGTTGAGTAGTCGTACCGTCGCCCAGCTGACCGTTTTCATTCCATCCCCACGCCCAGAGGCTGCCGTCCGTTTTTAGGGCTATAGTATGTCTGTAGCCCGCAGCAACCGCCGCCCAGTCATTCGACGTTCCCACGCGGACAGGTGTGTTTCGGTCAGTATTCGTGCCGTCTCCCAGCTGACCGTAATAATTATATCCCCACGCCCAGAGGCTGCCATCTGATTTTATCGCTATGGAGTGATAACCGCCCGCAGCAACCGTCGCCCAGTCATTCGCCGTCCCCACGCGTATTGGCGTGTTACGGTTAGTCGTCGTGCCGTCGCCCAGCTGACCTAAAATATTCCATCCCCACGCCCAGAGGCTGCCGTCTGTTTTTATGGCTATGGTATGTTGGTCGCCCGCAGCAACCGCCGCCCAGTCATTCTCCGTCCCCACGCGTGTGGGCACATTGCGGTGAGTATTCGTGCCGTCGCCCAGCTGACCCTCGTTATTCCATCCCCACGCCCAGAGGCTGCCGT
>Ga0082212_10001051_pt1 | contig 40460 bp, 45 predicted proteins | sample TergutNt197P3_FD_71548 | JGI IMG/M metagenome (GOLD analysis project Ga0082212, IMG submission 71548) | Neocapritermes taracua P3 segment gut microbial communities from Petit-Saut dam, French Guiana - Nt197 P3 | ecosystem: Host-associated > Arthropoda: Insects > Digestive system > Gut ...
GACCGACTCAAACGCCGTCGGGGGCTTGCGCGCGTATTCTCTCTCGCCGGACGATTTATTTATTACATAAAAAGTACCTTGAGGTTCTTTAAAGCAAAGAACACTATTAGCATAGTAATAACATGTACGCCTACTAGTATCTCCATGTGAATTACTGCTCTTTTTAATTTTGTTACGACCGGATCATTTAATGGATCCTTTGAAGACATAAATTCGAATATACGAGATGAACTGGTAAACCCATCTCCTTTAGGATTATATATTTCTTTCCACTTCTCATGATAATTTTTTTCCATATATATCATCAATTTCATGCCATAAGCACCGCCAATCGCTGCCATAATAATCAAAATACCAATAAAAGATACATCAACCGGTATATCTTTTAAAAGATAGATTTGAAATTTATTCCCTAAAAGAAATGTAATAAAAGTCAAGCCCCATTCCGCTATACCCAAACACTAATGATGGGAAAAGGAGAAGATTCGGCCACGAACCTTAATAAATATTTACTTGACAACATATACCTTGACAACATATACTATAAGAACTCCGGCAAATGGAAAGCCGAATCATTTGAAACGATATTGGAAGGCGAAGAGATACGGGTTGTTGAGCCAGGCGGCATAAAACTTATTGTAAAAAAATATAAGAAAAGGAGAAAAATATGGAATATTTTGCAGTAGCGGTAGCAATATTAGCTTTGTTCTTAATAGTCAAGGGGGTGCGGATAGTTCCGCAGGCCGAAAATTGGCTTGTAGAGAGGTTCGGAAAGTATTCCGCAACTTTGAGCCCTGGTCTCAACCTGATAAATCCTGTTTTCTCGCGTGTAGCGCGGAGAATAGACATAAGGGAACAGGTTCTTGACCTCCCGCCGCAGGGCATCATTTCCGAAGACAACGCTACGGTAAAAGTAGACGGCGTTGTATTTTACAAAATACTTGACCCGTATAAATCGCATTACGGAATAGAAAACCTCCAATGGGCGATAACCAATCTCGCCTTGACGAGCTTGCGTTCGATTATGGGAAAGATGACCCTTGACCAATCGTTGTCTTCAAGAGATAAAATAAATTTGGAACTGCTGCATATTCTTGACGACGCGACCGACTCATGGGGAACCAAAATAACCCGCGTTGAAATAAAAGACATCGTACCGCCCGAAGAACTGCAGCGCGCCATGTCATTGCAGATGAAGGCCGAGCGCGAGCGCCGCGCTACTGTACTTGAGGCCGAGGCCCAAAAAGAATCGCAGGAAAAAAAGGCCGAAGGTTTCAAGCGCGCGCAAATACTCGAAGCCGAAGCGAGAAAAGAAGCGGCCGAACGCGATGCCGAGGCAAGGGAAAGGCTGGCACAGGCCGAGGCTAACGCTATAAACTCCGTCGCGGCCTCGCTTAAATCGACCGGCGGCGACCCGTTGATCTACCTTCTGGGACAGGAGTACGTCAAAGGGATCATGAACATCAGCACGTCGCAATCGAGCAAGGTTGTTCTCCTGCCGTCTGATTTTATTAATACAGTAAAGGATCTTTTCCAGAAGAAATAAGGGAAAACCAGTATGGAGACGGGTAAATTTATCCGTCTCTATGATTTAAAAATTAAGGCGCTACGTACCCATATTTTCCAACAGAAGGAAAAAAAAGGAGAAAAATATGAAAACCCCGGAACAAATAACATCGGATATTTTTCAGGTAGGCGTTGTTAGTCACTCAACCCCGCAGGACGCTGCTGTATACCTCATAAAGGACGGCAACAAGTCGGCGTTAGTAGACGCCGGCAACGGAGAAAACACGCCGGCCATTCTTGAGAGCATCAAACTGTGCGGTATTGAATTATCGGATGTCGCCTACATATTCGTAACCCATTGCCACTTCGACCACACAGGCGGCATAAACGAACTCAGGGAAGCAACCGGCGCAAAAGTCGTTATACATCAATATGATTCCGTTGCTCTGAAAACCGGAGACTTAAATTCAACGGGAGCCGAATGGGGAGGCGGACATATTGACCCGACTCCGGTTGACATAATCGTGGGCGAAAATCAAAAGGATTTCGCGTTAAATAAACTGAATGTAACAATGCACCATACCCCGGGGCATTCGCCAGGCTCGGCCGTCTTTACGGTAAACTCCGACAATCAACTCGTGCTATTCGGGCAGGATGTTCACGGCCCGGTAGAAGAGGTCCTGCAATCAAACCAGGGGGAATTTGTCGTTGTAGGCGGATTTTCATGCGGGGGGAACGGGATGCTCTTGCTTTCAAACAAGGCCGATTACAAGAAGTCCCTTGAATTTATGGCCGGCCTTGACGCCGATATTCTCTGCGAAGGACATCTCGGGACATACGTCGGAAAAGAGAAGGTGAGTGAATTCATCAATTCATTCCTGTGAAAAGCTTTTAAATTATACTTGACAAAGCCGTAGGCTTTTATATATTTTACACATGAAAAAACCGGCACAAATAACATCTGATGTTTTTCAAATCGGCGGTTCCGCCGAATCTGCCCCGCAGGACGCCTCGATATATCTCATAAAGGACGGCAATAAGTCGGCGGTAGTGGACGCCGGCAGCGGTGACGGCTCAAAAACCGTTCTTGAAAATATCAAACTGTGCGGTATTGAACTATCGGATATCGCCTATATATTCGTGACCCACTGCCACTTTGACCATACAGGCGGCATAAACAAACTCAGGGAAGCAACCGGCGCGAAAGTCATAATACATCAGGGGGACGCCGCTTTCGTGTCGTCAGGAGATATGCAGGTAACGGGCGCGGCGGCTTACGGCGGGCATATTGACCCGACCCCTATCGATATAATCGTAAACGAAAAGAAAAAGGATTTCCCGTTAGATAAATTGAATGTAACGATGCACCATATTCCGGGACATTCGCCAGGCTCTGTTGTCTTTACGGTAAATTCGGACGGAAAACTCGTGCTGTTCGGTCAGGATGTCCACGGTCCTATAGGAGGACCAATCCTGCATTCAAACAGAGCCGAATACGAAAAATCCCTTGAGTTTATGGCCGGCCTGAACGCCGATATTCTCTGCGAAGGGCATTTCGGGATATACGCAGGAAAAGAAAAAGTACGCGACTTTATTAAATCATTTTTGTAAAAGACAGGTATTAACCTTTCATCCATAGCGGGGCAGGCATGGAAGCTGAAAATAAATCCAAAAAAACACCCTTTCTAAAACGTTTTGCGCTTAAAAAATTTTTTCTCATTGATTTTATCTCCAAAGCCGCAAGGGGAGAACAGTCGTTCGGAAAATACCCCGATAAAATCATAAACACGGTCAAGCTGTTCATTGTAGCCACTAAAAAATTTTTAGATGACCAGTGCCTTACAAACGCAGCTTCTATAACATACGCGATAATGGTATCCCTCATCCCGACCCTTGCCGTAGTTCTGACAGCTTCTTCCTTTCTCAAAGGAAAAGACGCCAGAAAAGATGAATTGTTCAGAGCGATATCTTCTTTTATGAGCGAACACAGCATCAAGCTGAACGTAGACCCGATATTCGCCGCCATATCATCCCTTATTGAAAACGCCGGAAAAATAGGCGGAATAAGCGCCGTAATCATGATTTTTACGGCAACAGCCATGCTCCGCACTTTAGAAACCTCGCTCAACAAAATATGGAAGGTACAGCGGCAGCGCGGGCTTACGATAAAAATAGTCTACTACTGGGCGGCGCTCACGCTTGGGCCTATTATATTTATAAGCGCGGCTACGGTAGCTACAAGTTTATCGGACGCGTTTTCTTCGCCCGCGTACACGGCAGCCGCAGGCCATAGCGACAAGGTATGGGTAACCGGCAACAGAGGATTAATTTTATATTCTCAGCCTGACAAGGCCGACTTAAATACCCTCGACGCGGACGCCATTGATTTTGACAACCAGCAAATTTACGCATACGAGCCGGCCGAGGGTATCTTCTCTCCAAGCGAAAATACCGACTACGAATATTCAAAAACCGTCTTCTCTGATATTCAATTCATAGACGCGGAAGGCTGGGCCGTCGGCAGTCAGGGCATAATATTATATACCGATAACGGCGGCAAAAAATGGAGCCTGAAGAAATGGGGCGGCATATCGTTTAACTCGATATGTATGACAAACAAAAAGGACGGATTCGTTGCCGCCGACAACGGGATACTTCTATCTACAAACGACGGCGGTAGAAGCTGGAAAGCAATCAGGTGGGGCGACGCGACGCTCAATTTCACCTCGGTAAAAATAAAAAACAACGCCGGAATCGTTACAGCCAGCAACGGCAGCCTGCTTAAAACAAATGACGGCGGCCAATCATGGGCCGCCGCTAAAATAGGCGACGCCAAATTCAGAAAACGCGGTATATCGCTTAATAATTCGTTTTTGGCAAGCCATAATGATATATGGCTTCTCGGAAGTTCCGGTACGCTTTTAAACAGCCAAAACGGCGGCCAATCTTGGGAAATCATTACCGTAAAAAATTTTAATTATACGGACGCCTTTTTTTTCAACAAGAACGAAGGGGTAATAGCCGGCTCAAAAGGCCGAATAATCATGACCGCTGACTGCGGCGAAACATGGAAAACAAGCAGCCTGTCGACGCCAAAGATAAACAAGCTGTTTGAAAAAGACGGGAACCTGTGGGCGTTGGGCGACAAGGGGCTTGCAATGGTTTCAAAAGATAAAGGCGCGACATGGAACGGAATCAAGAGTAGTGATTTTATAGGTTTTTTAATAAACTTTTTGACGCCGTTTATCTTTATATGGGTTTTATTCTTTTTGTGCTTCATCGTGCTGCCCAACACGAAAGTTCCCAAGAAAGAGGCCGCGATAGGCTCGTCGTTTACCAGCGCGGTGTGGGTCGTCTTTATTTTGCTTTTCATCGTATATATCAAGAGTTTCGCGAAAGGGACTCTCGCCATATACGGGGCGCTCGCGTCTATCCCCCTCTTTCTTCTTTTGATATACGCCTCGGCAATTATAGTTTTGTACGGCGCTGAAGTGGCGTATACGCTCATGCATCCTGAAATGTATACGAACATTTACCACAACTTTAACGACAGACGGGAGATACATATATATTACGGCATAGCCATAATACATCATGTTTACCAAAAATTCGAGAAGGGACTGGGAGGCTCCGACTACAAGGAACTCGCAAAACTGTGTACCTACAATTCGGAAGAGGTCGATTTTTTTCTCGAGAAATTTTCAAGCGACAAGTTAATACTTCATGACCAAGATATGGGATATATTCCTACCAATTCGTCCCGAAATATTGCGCTCTCCGATATAATAGGCAGCATCCACCATATAAGCGTCAGCATACCCAAGGGGACGAAAAAAACGCCTCTCAAAAACTATATGGAAGAACTATTACACAAGATGGAGCAAAACCAAAAATCCGTAGTGGGGAACGCCACTCTTGCTGATATTATGTACCCGAACGCAAACGGACACACCGGCAAAACTGTAGGGGGGGACTACGCGAAAAAATAACAGGTAACGTAGAGACAGACCGCGCCTTTAATCATAGCGCAGCGCCTCAATGGGACGCAGCCTTGAGGCCTGTACCGCCGGCCATATTCCGAAGACCATACCGACAAGCGCCGAGAACAAAGTAGCGACTATTATTGCCGCTACCGACAATTTGACAGCCCAGCCCGCGAGTGTTGAAAAAATCAACGATATCGAAACCCCCATAACGATACCGGCAAAGCCGCCGATGAAGGTCATCATCACAGCCTCGACCATGAACTGAAAGAGTATATCTTTGCGCCGCGCCCCAATGGCTTTGCGGAGACCTATCTCTCTCGTTCTCTCTTTCACCGAAACAAGCATTATGTTCATTACGCCTACGCCGCCTACGACGAGAGAGATGGCGGCGACAGCCCCAAGAAGTATCCCCATCGTAGTCGCTGTCTGCATCATTGCGTCGCGCACCTGCGAAAAGTCGGTTATATTAACCTGTTCGCTTTGGATATTGTATTTTTTTTTGAGCGTCTCTGTCAGGCTTTTCTGAACAGCCGCTATCATAGATTCCGATACTACTTCCACGTTTATTTCATCAATATAAGTTTTGCCCAAAAGTCTGTACATGGCGGTTCTTACCGGAATAACTACGCGGTCATCCTGATCGCGCCCCATGGCCGCGCCCTTGGGAGGCAGCACCCCTATTACACTAAAAATAACCTTGTTTATTCTTATGTTTTTGCCGATCGGATACTCTTCGCCGAAGAGATTGCGCACAATAGTCGTACCTATAACGGCCACGCGCTGCCTCGCGCGGTCTTCCTGGTCCGTAAAAAAGCGTCCCGCTATCGGATTATCGGCCTTCATATCGGCAAAAGTGGAGCTGACCCCTTGAATCTGTGTATTAACATTCTTCGCGCCGTATATAACCTGCGTCCCGCCGCTGTTTACCCCGGGAGAAACGTTTTTTACGCCTGGCAGACCGACAAACGAGTCGGAGTCGCTCAAACTAAGCCTGCTCCCCGCGTCCTGCGCAAGGGCCACGCCGCCCTGACGCCTGATTTGGCGCACCGTAAGCATATTACTGCCAAGACTCTGGAGATTATCCTGAATAGAAGATTTGGCGCCCTCTCCTATGGCAAGCATTGAAATAACAGCGGCAACGCCTATAAGTATTCCGAGCATCGAAAGCAGCGCTCTCATCTTATGTGAGATGAGGGAACCCACGGCCTGCCTTATATAATCGATGAATGTCGCCCTTCCGAATTTGGCGGTATTTTTTTTCATCGCGCTGTTTATTTTTTCAGAGTCGCTCTCGCTTATATCCAGCTTCGAGCGCTTCCCCTTGCTCTCATCGGATATTATTACGCCGTCTTTCATTCTTATAACGCGTTTGGCATGAACCGCAACCTCATCCTCATGCGTAACCAAAATAATGGTCTTGCCATGTTCGTTAAGTTCTTTGAGTATAGCGATTATCTCGCTCTCGCTTTTTGTATCAAGGTTTCCCGTAGGCTCATCGGCAAACAAAATTACAGGCTCGTTTATCATCGAACGGGCTATGGCCACGCGCTGCTGCTCGCCGCCTGAAAGCTCATTCGGGTAATGCGTTACCCTATGGCCAAGCCCGACCCATTTAAGTTTCTCGGCGGCGCTGTCCTCCATGCCGTGTTTGCCCGCATAAAGCGAAGGCAGCAAAACATTCTTTACCGCGCTCAGCCTCGGCAGAAGCTGAAACTGCTGAAAAATAAAACCGGCGATATGGTTCCTTAAAATCGAAAGCTCGTCCTCTGAAAACTCCGACACATCTTTTCCCATGATCAGATAAGAACCCGAAGTAGGCACGTCAAGGAAGCCGAGAATGTTCAACATTGTTGATTTGCCAGAACCCGACGCCCCCATAATCGCGACGAACTCGCCGGTATGGATGGTAAGAGAAACCTTGTTCACGGCAGTGACCGACGAACTGCCGGTACTGTAAGATTTTACCACATCGACAAGTTCAACAAGCGGAGTTTTCATCTTCTCCTCATTTGCGGCATAAGCGGATTTGTTTTGTTTTCAATCTGACCGCCGGTAAGAGACGAGCCGTATACGACGATGACATCGTCCTCAGTTATACCGCCGGTTATCTCAACGCTGTCATTTGTGGTCATTCCGATAGTAACCTGACGTTTTTCCGGCGCTGTTTTTACCCCTGTCTTTACCAGCGCGTACATTTGGCCGTTCTCTGTTGAAATTGCTTCATGCGGGACTATAAGAATATCTTTTTTTTCGGATTGAATAATATCGACCGTCGCGCTCATGCCCGAACGAAATTCGGGAGGAACCCTGTCGGGCATTATTTCGACATAATAGAAAGTCACATTGCTCACAACCGTTGATTCGTAATAGATGTGCGACACTATTCCGCCTACAAGTATCTCCTGGTGCGAGTCAAGGCTTGTTTCGGCGCGCTGGCCGACAACGACCTTGCCTATATCCGTTTCGTCAACCTGCGCCTTTATTATCAGCCTGTCTGATATTACAAGGACAACGCTTGAATTGTTTACGGTCTGCCCGGGTTCCGCCCCCCTCACTATAACGGTTCCCTGTATTTGCGCCACTATCTGAATCGGCTTGTAAGCATCTTGCCAATACTTGAGCGTCTGCGCTCCGGAAAGCCTTGCCGCGTCAATAAGCGCCGCCCTCTCGTTAGAACTCATAAGTATAAGCACCTGACCCACCCTGACATAGTCGCCCTCTTTTACAAGTATGCTTTCGATGCGTCCGCCAACCGGAGGCATTATCTCAAGGCGGTTTTTCGGCGCAATCGCCCCGGTAGCAGAGACGGCTATTCTTAAATCTCCTTTATAGGGAATTATCTCCGTCGTTTTTTGCACGTTGTCTTTCCCTGAGGATTTTTTGAAAACGGCAAACAGAACGACCGCCAAAATTATGAGCGCGGCAAACAGGACAGCTTTCTTTTTATTGAACGATTTCATTATCAAGGGTTCCTCCTATGGAATTTACCCAGCGGGCTTCCGAAGTCAAGGCTTCGGCGCAGGCTTCAAGATACGCGCGCCTGGCATTTGAAAGATTATTTTCAATGATAGTCCAATTGTCAAACGATAATGTGCCTATGGAATACTGCGCCTCGCCGATTCTCGAACGTTCGGTAACGGCATCAAGGTTGGCCTTCTGGACATCCACATTTTCTATGCTGTTCATAAGAGAGTTCCAGGATTCCTCAAGTTTTTTCATGGTTTCGTTTTTTACATTTCTGTCATTTAAAAAAGCCTGATTATATACCGCCTGCGCCCGCTTGTAAGAGTACCAGGTTTCGCCGCCTGAAAAAAGCGGAGCGCTCACCTCAAGCCCTATTGACCAGCTAACCGGCATATCGTTCAAGGTTTCGCCGGCGCGCCCGACATTTCCCGACGCCGACAGTCTGGGCGAAAAAGCGGTTTGAGCCGTCTTCATCGATAATTCCGCCGATTTGAGTTCGGAGCCCGACCTCAGGCATTGGGGGTTTTTCGCGGCAATCGAAACAAAGTCAGGTTTTTCCTTGTAGTCTAAAGCCGGTTCAATCTTACCGCTTATTCCAAAATCGATTTCCTCGTCAAACCCCATTATAAAAAGAAGATTCTTTTTAGCCAGCTCAACTTCGCGCTTGGCGCTCCTTACCGACGCCTCGGCGGAAAAAAAATCAGCCCTCGCCGAATACCAGGAACCGCGGTGTTCGCCGCCGGAATCATATTTTATTTTCACAAGGTCCATGACATGCTTTCTTCTGGTGCGGATATCTTCAAGTATCTTTACCATCTCTTGCGTCTTCAAGAGCGATATATAGGCCGATTTAAGCGAAAACCTCACAGAGGCCGATGTCACATCATAACTTTGAATCGAGGTTTCAATATCGGCATCGGCTGCCCTGAGGCTGTAGAACGATTTAAGGCCGTCAAATAAAAGCTGTCTTGCCGACAGGCCGTATGAATACCGGTTGTGCGCGTCTCTGTTGGTTGCGTAACTCTTACTCCTGTCGGCAGAGGCGCTGGCGTTTATATTGGGCAATAGCGGAGACCTCGCAACGCCCTTCGCGGCCTCCGACTGCCCGATTCTTTCCTTTGAAGAGAGCAGTTCGGGATTACCGTCGAGAGCCGCTCTTACGCAATCATCCCATGTATAAATCTGACCGGCAGAAAGCCCGGAAATCCAAACGACAAGCAATATAAAACAAGAAGGATATTTTTTCATCCGCTACCGCCTTTTCAATAAAACTTTCCGTCTATCCACAGGGCAAGCATAAATATCGTTGAGTTGTATAAAAAGTTCATTCAATTTCAAGAAAAATAATGCGCAAATATGTATTTTTTAAGTTAGACCCGCTCTTCTCACGAAAGGTTCCGTAAGAATTTTTTTTGGATGGGGCTACGGTCTCATAATTGGAAGGACTTCTTCAATTGTAAAGTTCTAAAACGAAATATTTAATTTCCGTCCATAGATATTGGCGATTTTCTCCAGTGTTTTTACTGTGGGGTTTGCCTTTCTCGGATTTTCAAGACGCTGATAAGCCTGATAAGACAGGCCAAGTTTTCGGGCTATATCTGTTTGGCTTTGTTCTCCTCTAAGTTCACGTAATTTTAAAGCTAATACAATATGACTTGCTACGGTAATAGGATATCCTTTTTTATATTTGGGAGTTGGTATAGGATGTCCATGAACTATATCAGATTCAAGACAGCCTTCTAATGCTTCTTTTGCCATTTCTAAAGCGTGATCATGTGTAAACCCACAAGTAGCAACATTTTGCATATCAGGGAATTGAGCAATGTATTCATCACCTTCCTTTGTAACGGTGCAATAATATATCATAATATCCTCCCATTTTATTCCTGCTTGTTTCATAATAATTTTTGCAAGGTGTCCTATATCCTTTTTCCATGAAGAGGGACAGGAATATTACGACATCCATCTTTTTCAAATATATGATGCGATCCTGTGATCCGATCAAGTTTCCAACCATTAGCTTTAAGAATCTTCATTACTTCTTTTGCTGTCATAACATATAGCACAATATATATATTGCATTGTCAAGCAATTTTTTTTGCATATCTTGTTTGCATAAGCATTACATTACCACTCCATTCTACACATTGATAATATAAAATTATTTCAAAATTTGTCTTTACAGCAAACCGTTTATTTTACATTATGCTGGAGTTACCCGAAATCCTTGATAAAGGTCATAAAATAATGGAATCAACCAAACCGGCAAAAAAAACCGTAAAAAAGGCTGTAAAAAAAACCGTTGTGAAAAAAGAGCAAACGACCGCCAAGAAGCCTACTGTAAAAACCTCAAGCTCCGGCAAAAAGAAGACAAATCTTTTGAGGCTTTACTCCGAAATGTCCAAACTTGTAGTTGACGCGGTCGACCGCGAGATCGTAAAGCGTTTTAAAATAATAGTAGACACCGGCGATGACGATATCACGAAACAAAGCCTTCTCGCGATATTAAAAGAGCCCGATACTATTAACCCCATGTTGTACGAGGAAAGATTACAGCCGTACATTAAACATTATCTCTTTATGCTAAAACGGAAAGCCAATAAGAATAAAAACGCATGATAGTCACAATTCTTCCATTTGCTTCCGCGAAGACCGTTCTAAAATACGACAAAAAACAAATCTCGCTTAAAGACGGGACATCTGTAAGCGGCTTGATGAAAGAGCTTGTGTCCGAAAATCCTCCCCTCTCCGGCATGAAATTTTTGTTTGCCGTAAATACCGAATACGTTGATACAAGCCATATACTTGAGGACGGAGACAAATTGGCGATCTTTCCTCCTGTAAGCGGGGGCTGATTAATTTAAATGAAGGTCATCCGTTTTCAAACAGAACCTATCGACGCCGATTATTCGGAAATAGGCAGTGAAAAAGACGGCGCGTTAGTCACGTTTACAGGACGCCCCCGCAGCGATTCCAACGGAAAAACGGTCACCCATCTTGAATATGAAATATATCAGGAAATGGCCGTAAAAGAAACCGAGAAAATATTAGACAATGCCCTAAGCCGCTGGAATATAACCGGCTGCCTTGTAATTCACAGGCACGGGCGCGTCGAAATAGGCGAAACAAGCATCCTGATATGCGTCTCATCGCCTCACAGAGATGACGGATTTCAGGCATGCCGTTTCATTATAGACTCCATAAAAAAAACCGTACCAGTATGGAAAAAAGAGTGCTATACCGACGGCTCTTCATGGATTTCCGATAAATTATAATTTATCGGAACAAAACATGGGCGCCTAACGCAAATTCTTTTTTGTTTCGTTTTTAAACAAAATTAGACTTGACAGGCATTCAATTATATATTGAATTTCATTATTCAATACACAATTTTTTATGACAAATATAAATTTATCAATTTCGAAAGCCTACAATAATAGATAGGAGATGGAGAAAATGAAAAATAAAGAGATTGCAATTGCCGCAATCAGGGAATGTAAAACCAGACTGGATTTGGATAATGTGCTTGATCTGTTTAGAATAACAGGTATGCAAGAAACCATTGATTTTCTTAACGTGTGCATGTATAATCCTCAAACATTTTTTTCTTCGGAGCCTATTACCATTGAAGACGAGTTTGAATTTACTAAGCAAATTTTTTTGACCGGAACATGGCGGCTAAATGAATACTACGACCGGATGGGAATAGGAAAGGCAGGTGTTAATGCCTGATTTCACCATTACTGACGAAATTATTGCAAAAATAGCCGCACAATGCGGTATAGATAAATATAAAGTTAAAACCCTGAATGAATTTTACAAGATGTTTGCTGTTGCCATGAAACAGCAATATCTTGCTCATGTTATTAGAACAATGGAAGAGCAATTGCGCAAGGTTTCCGGCAATGAAATGTTTCGTATCGTTTGTTCGCCTGTAGGCGAAAGTTCAAAAGAGTTAGGTATAGCAAGCGCACAATATTTTGAAAAGCGTTATTTCGCAATATATTACCACCCAAATACTGACGAAAAACAACTAAGAGTACTGCTCGCACATGAACTCGGGCACTTATTCCTTATTGAAATGTTAAATTCAATTGAAATACTAAATTCAAACAATAACCAGCATCCATATAATGAAAAAACAAATACTGAACCGTTGGCAACAATATTGGGTATTCTTACCATTTTTGATAAAAATGAATTTTATCACAATAAAACGACGCCATATAAACATACATCACCGGATGCTATTTTACAAGATTTCAGTCTTCTCAAAAATAGAGATAATAAAAGGTTTAATGTGTCATAAAGCCCCTCTTTTCTTTTACCATGAATGATGAAATGAAATATATAATCCTTCTCGGCGACGGGATGGCCGACATGCCGCTTGACTCTTTAGGCGGCAAAACCCCGTTAGAGTACGCGAAAACCCCCAATATGGACAGCATAGCTCAAAACGGAATATGCGGCATGGCGCGCACTGTTCCGGAGGGGATGCACCCTGGCAGCGATACGGCAAATCTTTCTGTTTTCGGATATAACCCGACAGAATTCTATACAGGCCGCGCCCCGCTTGAGGCGCTCAGCATGGGCATCAGCCTTGGCAAACAGGACGCGGCGTTTCGCTGTAACATTGTAAATACTGAAAACGGCATAATGAAAGACTTCAACGCCGGGCAAATAGACACCGCCTTGACCGAAATCGTCATTAAAGAGGTCGCCGCGTACATACGGTCACATCCCGGAATAGAACTTTATTCCGGAGTCTCATACAGAAATATCATGGTGTGGCGGGACTACCCGTACGGCGCTCTTACGGAGACAACGCCGCCGCACGATATAACCGGACAAGAAACAGCCCGCTGTCTTCCTCAAGGGGCCGGGGCAGAGCTTCTTTTGGAAATTATGGATATATCAAAATCGGTTATAGCCGCATCGGATGCAATAAAAGGCGGCATGAAAAAATACAGAGGCATCCCCGAATCATTGTGGCTGTGGGGCGGCGGCTTTAAACCTTCGATAAAGCCGCTCAATGAACGTTTCGGGTTCAAAGGTTTCACAATATCGGCTGTTGACCTTATACACGGAATCGGCCTTGCGGCCGGCCTCTCGCCTTGCCGCGTTGAAGGCGCAACCGGTTACCTTGACACAAATTACGAAGGCAAGGCGGCGGCCGCGTTTGACTGCCTTGAAAAAGGCAACTTTGTATACCTGCATGTTGAAGCCCCTGATGAATCGGGACATGAAGGCAATGTTAATAATAAGATACGGGCAATAGAAGACTTTGACAAGCGTGTAGTGGGACCGGTTCTTGAAGGCTTGAAGAGATTCAAAAATCATACCGTTCTGGCTATGCCCGATCATCCGACGCCTGTAAGTATTTTAACACATTCGGGCGATCCGGTTCCGTTCTGTATGTTCAGAACCGCAGGCTGGAACGACGCAAACTTGCGCGCAACGGCCGCGCCGTCTTACAGCGAAATTACGGCTGCCAAAACAGGCCTGTTTATTTCAGAAGGGTATAAATTAATTGAACTCATGATAGACGGGAAACTTTAACGAATTACATTTCATCTTCTGTCCGGCTGCTTGCGAGAAGTTCATCGGGAACCTCTTCTATGCGCTCGCCGAGCTTTACGGCAATACGGTTGTTGACAAGTCCGGGACGGCACTTGTATTTTTTACGGCCGCCGATTCTTACCTGCATATCGTCGCCTATTTTTGTATTGGGCAGTTTTACAACATCACCCACGCCAAGCTGCAACGCTTCCTGTACGGTTATTTCCGCGTCGCCTATTTCAACAATAATCGGCAATATAACCGCTTCTAACCGGCTTTGAATAATGCTGAGATTTTCATCGCTGACTTCTTTTCTTATGCTCGAATACATATACTGCGCGGATAATTTTGATATAACCGGTTCTATCGATATATACGGGATACAAAGATTTGTCATACCTTCGACATCGCCCACCTTGGTCTCAAGGGTTATAAGAACAACCATATCGTTCGGGGGAACAATCTGCGCGAATTGAGGATTGGTCTCAATATTGCCGAGCCGCGGCCTCAGATCAATAACATTGGACCAGGATTCCCTGAGGTTGCCAAGTATGCGTACTATGATGCCCTCCATAACCGAGAGTTCTATATCGGTCAATTCGCGGCTTATCTTTGTGGGTTCTCCTTTGCCGCCAAAGAGCCTGTCTATAATCGTAAACGTAATCGACGGGTCTATCTCAAGAATAGCGGAGCCCTTGAGCGGGTCCATATTTACTACGGCCAAAGTTGTCGGATTCGGTATTGAACGCACAAATTCCTCGTAAGTAAGCTGGTCTACAGAGGCAACATGTACACCGACCAATGCCCTGAGCTGCGCCGATAAAGCCGTCGTTGTCAAACGGGCAAAGGTCTCGTGCATCATTTGCAGAGTTCTTATGTGGTCTTTTGAAAATTTATCAGGACGCCTGAAGTCATAAATCTTGACTTTCTTTTGATCTTTACCCGGGTAGTCGGACGGATCGACCTCCCCGGTAGATATGGCGGCTAATAGCGCATCTATCTCGTCCTGTGATAATATCTCTGTCATTGTATTTTGCCTTTAAAAATCGAAGCTTCCAGACCGGTTATAAGCCATACCGTGCCGAAATCCCTGCTTTTTCTTAAAACAAACCTGTATCTATACGAATCGTTTACCCTTGCGCTGTAACGCTCGGCCAAAACATCGACAAAGGCGGTTTCCCTGTCTATTCCCTCTTCTACAACCTTGAAAGCAATCAGGTAATCGCGTCTCGGTTTTAAGAGATACTGCCTGAATTTCTCAAGGATTTCCCGTCTTTCAAGCTCCCCTGATATTGAATAAGAACGCATAAAGTTAGGCTCTATCTTTATGAATTCTTCAAGGTCAATATATTTAAGCATTTTGCCCATATCCGAATGCTTTTCTGCCTCAAGAGCCAAGACAACTATTTCGGAAGGACTAATATCCCTATTAATACTATACGGAGCAGGCTGTCCAGCGTTTTCTTTAAGTCCGCTGACATGAAATGTCAGCTCATTTTTGCCGTGAATTACATAACGCACTCCCATATCGGGTACAAAATAACATCTTACCCTGTAAGAGAAACCTGTCTGCATTTTGTATACGCGCTTGAGATCAATGGTGTAAGTAAATATTTCTCTCGCGCCAAGCTGAACGGCCCGCTTGTTCATTGAATCAACGACATCAACAGTGTATTGGCTCTGTCTTTTGTAATCGATTATATTTTCGTTTTCCTTTCCGATCATATCGTATACTTTCGGTTGAAAGGTAGTATAAGGCGTATCTATATTTTTGTCTTCATAGATATAAAAAACGGCCGTATCGTTCGATATATTTTTAACAGAAACGCGCAGATTCACCTCTTCGGTATCTGAGTATATCCGCTTATCCATGCTCAAAAAGACATCAAACACATCTCCATCCTGCGCCAACGAGGCAACGCCCCAAAAAAGGACGGACAACGCGCAAATAATTTTCAGCAGTATCCTCATAAACGTAAAAATCCCGTATTCTGTCTCTTTACTAAATAATCGGAAAAAAACCGCATTTATTGTATGTTTTATCGGGATTTATAGATAAATGTTGCGGTTTTACGGCCATTTTTTACTGTTATTAAGATTCGCGGACGCGGATGGCCTTAGCCTCGAACGAGGGCGACCAAGAGCGTTGTTTTATTGTCCGCTTTGTATTTACCCATTACAGTTGTAACCTTGTTCCCTGAAAATATCAGAGACATTTTACCGTTTTTATGAACATAGGTGCCGCCGGGGCTGTGTCAACATTTTTTTGGCGAAATCCTGTTCGGCAGCCGGCGCCCGTTTTTGTTTTACCGAACAATGCGGTTATAAGCGGCCCCAATTTTGTTGACAGAGATTCGCTCACGTAACATATAGCGTTGTATGGAAGCAAGACATGATCGAAATTAAGGGCAAATACAACACGGCAAAGGTTTTTACCGAAAACGTTGACGAGGCTTCGAAAGAGCAAATTTTAACTCTCTGCAACCAATCTTTTACAAAGGGGAGCCGCATCCGCCTGATGCCCGATGTTCACGCAGGCGCGGGCTGTACTATCGGTACCACCATGACCATCAACGATAAGATTGTTCCCAATCTTGTCGGCGTGGATATAGGCTGCGGCATGGAAACTACGGTTATTGCCGCGGCAAGTTACAAGGCAAAATCCTTTGATCCCGAAAAGTTAGACAAACTTGTTCATTCGCAGATTCCATGCGGCAGAAAAATACGAAAGCAGGCGCATGATTACGCCGCGGATATTCCGTTCGGCGATATACGCTGCCCCCAAGCCGACCTTGACCGCGCGGGAAAAAGCGTCGGCACACTCGGAGGCGGCAATCATTTTATTGAGGCTGCCCGCGATGACGAAGGGAATTTGTATATCGTCGTTCATTCGGGCAGCAGGCATCTTGGTTTGGAGATTGCCAACTACTACCAATCCGAGGCATGGAAACAGCTTGGCGGAAAAAAGGCCGCGCTCAAGGCGGATATTCCAAAAGCGCTGGCCTTTGCCGAGGGAGAACTTTTCAGGGACTACATCAACGATATGAAGATCACCCAGCATTTTGCTATGCAAAACCGCAAGGCGATAACGCAAATTATTTGCGGCGGTCTTGATATAGACAGCGGCGATATTATCGATTCGTTTACGACGATTCATAATTATATAGATACGGATACGATGATTCTCCGCAAGGGGGCGGTTTCGGCAAGGCTTGGAGAGAAATTACTGGTTCCGATGAATATGCGGGACGGCAGCCTCCTCTGCGAGGGTTTGGGAAACCCTGACTGGAACTACTCGGCTCCTCACGGCGCCGGACGCGTCATGAGCCGCAAAAGGGCATTCGCCGAGTTAAGCATGGATGACTTTGTTAAATCAATGAAAGGCGTATATTCAAGCACGGTAAACAAAAATACGCTTGATGAAAGTCCCATGGCCTACAAAAGTATGGACGAGATTGCGGCCAATATCGGTCCGACAGCGAAGATTCTCAAGGTTATCAGGCCCGTATATAATTTTAAGGCGGCTGAATAAGGGTAGGGAAATGATATAGCGTTTTGTCCTGCCTAAGTTGGCATTGTTTTTGTCAAGAGGTAGTGGAAAGAAATTTTTTTAATTTATTAAACTTTCGGCTAATATCATTATAGCTTCTTTGCTTAAATCTCTGAAACGAAATGCATAAAAAATATCATTGAGCATATTTTTCGTTATGCTTAATTTTTTATTTTCTTTTTTAGCATGGTAGTGTAACATATTCATAAACAAGCACAAAGCAATTTTTGTATTTAAAATATTATTCGCAATTCCGTTGCCATGAAATGGATTCAATTTTAATATCCAAAAACACATTAATGACCCTTCATTTAATTCTCCCATTTTGCATCTATCGTAATAGATGTGAAAATATATTCTACGTTTCTCAATTCTTTCTATAATTTCATACATAATATCCATTGACGTATCTATCATCGTATGATTGATTTTTATGATATCAGAAATATTGTGCAAATAGTCGGCAATTTTCCCCAACATACTTTCTATTGTGTGTTTATCTAACGGGGTAAATGTAGGAAATTCTTCCGGTTTATTTGCCACTACTCATTTCCAAGTGATTGGATTATTTTTATTATTTCCTGACCTTCCGGTGTCGCGCGCAAATCGGCTTCTTCTGATAACATGGCGTCAAAAAATGTTTCATCATCATTTCTGAGACGGGAATTATAAATTGCTTTCTTTCCCTTTAAAAAATTATTATAAGAGGTTTCATCGAAAGTTAATTTCATAAGAAGTTCCTTATTTTCAGAGATTAAGAATAAAAAATATAATACCAAATTTTGTCAATAGGATTTATAATTTGGAAGAGATTTTACACCGCAACATGAATACTGTAAACATTAATTTAGGTTAACCGTTTCTTTGGGGAAGGCCTCTAAAAACCCCTCAAGCAATGGTTTCATGCCGTATTATGTTGTCTGGCCTCGTAAGATATTTTTCAAGGGTTGAAAGAAAAAAGACTTGCGGAACGCGGAGAAAAAATACATACTGCACAATGATTAATTTGTGATTCATTCGCGATAAAAAATACGTACAGGAAATATATATGACAAAGATAGACCTAAGTAAAATGCATACGTATGATATTGTCCTTGTGTGCGGTCTCCCAGGTTCGGGAAAATCGTATCTTTCGCAAAATGAGTTTAATATTCAAGAAAGAAAGAGAATTAGCAGAAAGGAGATCAGACGATCTGTTTATGAAATGACACATTTTGGAGAAAAATGGTCGGAGCAGTTCTTCTCCTCTGCGGACGAACCCCTTGTAAAGCATACCGAACGTAAAATGATAGAACACCTTTTGTCTGCCGGAGAAAAGATACTTATTGATAATACAAATACGAGTGTGGATTCCCGTAAAAATTATGCTATGATTGCGGCAAAGATGAAAAAAACCATAGGGGTTATATTTATTGACGCTGATATTAGTAAATGTATTATGAGGAATAGAGCCTCAGAGGATCCTGTTCCGGAAAACATTATTCCCAAACTTGCCGCCGGAAAAACTCTTCCCGAAAGGCGCGAGGGATTTACGTCGGTAGTGATATTACCTGATTCCAGCGTAGAAGCTCAATAATCGTTTAGAGGAAATTGTGATGGTTGCTGTCACTTCACAACCTTTGTTGCAGTTCGGTCACATTGTGGCGTACCGGCATTTTAAGGCGTCTTATTTCGTTCATGACTGACGACGGGTTTTCGCTTGCGAGCCCAACCAATCTTTGCCGCGCGTCCGACGCGCCCCTGTCGGTCATGTTGATTATGCGCCCCTGATTTCTCCCGTATATGAAGGCATGCGGTTCTTCGACAAACGAAGAGATTCCCTTTGAATGCCAATCCATCCCCATTACGCAGCCGAGCGATTGAAACCAGAACGGGTCGCTCAGACGGGATAAAATTTCATCGCTACCGAAATCGGCGACTATGCTTTCAATGATTGCAAGCCCAAGTTTGCTCATACGTTCGGCGAGCCATGTTGGAACATGACCGTAATGTAAAGGAAGATCAGCGTACCCGCCGCGTCGCATATTTTTTCTGCCTTTTAAAATCAAAATAACAAAACATATATTTGCGACACATAAGTATAGTTGTCAAGAATAAAATAAAAAAGATTCTTGACGACGCGCGTTTGCGCGCGGATATGTGAACCGTGAATTTTAATACAAACTTTTTCCGGAAAAATATGAAAACATACGACGGACTAAAACCCGGCAAAATTAAAAAGATGCTATCTATTGTCGTGCCGGCGGCGTTTTTTTTGAGCGCCGATTTGACGGCTTGGGAAAAATATGACAGGGTCATAGCAATTGTAAACAACAGCGCCATTATAGAAAGCGATGTCGAAATGAAATTTAACGTCATGCAAAGCGTGAGGCCGGTTGCGAAAGCCAGAGTTAATTATGAAAAGAGCCGCATACTCGATCAATTTATTGAAGACGCGCTTATAAGTCAAACGGCGGAAGAGTCCTCTATTATGGTAAACGACAAAAAGGTCATGAACCGCATGGAGGGTCTCCTGAAATCATATATCCTTCGTAATTTGAAAAAGGACGAGGACGCCGATAAATTAACGGAAGAATATTCAAAACGCATAATAGCCAAGGTTGAGGCGGACAGAGAATCCAGAAAGGGACCGCAGATAGACGAACGCCTGCAAGGCTTCTTTGCTTATGTCAAGCAGACGCAAAACGAAAATTTTACCGACTTTTTTGAGTCGGTTAGGCTGCAGATACTGCGTCAGGATTTTCTCACAATATCCCTTGGCGTTTCGCCCCCGGCGGAACAGGAGGCGAGAAACTGGTTCAACGCCAACAAGGCCAAGCTCGGCTTCGAGATGTGGGTCAAACATATACTCATAATTCCCAAAAATAATTCTTATGATGCTGAGCGCGAGGTTAACGCGAAACTTGCTGACATACGCAAACGAATCATGGCCGGAGAATCCTTTGAAGGATTGGCGCGCCAGTACTCACAGGATCCAGGCTCGGCTGCGCAAGGAGGAGACCTTGGCTGGATAATGCCGGCTGGGCTTGATCCTCTTTTTGCCGGTAACGTATTCAACAGTTATAATCAGGGAGGCGTTACCAATATTTTCAAATCCGGGTTCGGTTACCACATAGCCAAGTATTACGGGCGCAGGGCCATAAGCTTTGAAAAGGTTTACCCGATGATATCGCACAAACTCTACTCTGAAAAAATAGAGGAACAGTTTAAAAAATGGATAGTTCAGAGAAAAAAGGAATCCGATATTAGGATATACATGAAAAACTATGTCAAAGGATAGTTTTTAAAAGTGAAAAATAACGTTCTTCTCTTTATTGAATCTGCGGCAGATGACGACAGTCTCGCGTTTAACGGCGAATACCTGCCCGATTCGCTTTCCGAAAAACTGTCGTCCATAGGAGAGTGTTTTTTTTCCGTACCCAAAACATATTCGGGAAAACTTGCCGGGAAAAAATGCTTTACCCGCGAAAATACCGACAGCGTATCTTTCTGGAAAGAACTCTTCGAACAAACCGGTTCCGATAACATAATAAAAATATTCTGCGATTCCCCCTTCCTTGATGTTTCGCTTATTTCGGATATGCTGAATACACACACGGAGTATGTCGCCGAGTTTACCTATTCCGAAAATATTCCGTCGGGCTTGAGCTGCGAGATAATAAGCAGAAATTTGCTTGAGGGCGCGAGCGCAGACGCCTCTCAGCTTGTTTCACTGCCTCAGATAGTGCGCTCGAACATAAACCGCTTTGATGTTGAACTTTTTTACAGGGAACCCGATATAAGGGATAAGCGTTTAAGCTTTAGAAGTTCGTCGGCCCGCGACAAGAGGATTATGGAAAACCTTGTAAAACTCGCGGGAGGCATTCCGCCGTATGCCTCGCTTGAAAAACTGTTGAACGAACACCCTGAGGCTCTATATGCCGCGCCTTCCTATATTGAAATTGAGCTTGCGGCTGATTGCGAACTCAATTGTATTTTCTGCGCGAGGAATGTTTTTGAAGGCAGCCGTCCTTATATGGACGCGTCCGTTTTTTACTCTGTTATGGATGGGATGAAAGAGTTCGCGCTGCCTTATACTATCTGTCTGGGCGGGGCAGGCGAGCCTCTCATGCATAAAGAGGCGATAGCTTTTATATCCGTCGCTCTCGAGAACCCACAGCTTGAGCGTCTTATTGTTGAGACAAACGGTCTCTATATCGATGAGGCTTACCGCTCTTTGGCAGCCGGAAAAAACGGTAAAAAGCTGATAACTATTGTAAACATAAACGGGCATGACCGTGAGACATACCTTGCGCTTCACGGCGCTGATAAATTTTCCGTTGTTGCCGACAATATCGCCGCTTTGTTTTTGGCAATAGACGGCGATGCCGAAAGACTTTTTGTGCAGATAATGAAGATAAACGAAACGGAATCCTTTCTTGACCGTTACTATGATTTTTGGGAAGAAAAGAAAATACCTGTAATTCTTCAAAAGCAGAACACCTATCTCGGCCGCCTGCAAGACCGTCGCTACTCTGATCTGACGCCGCTTGAAAGAACCCCATGCTGGCATTTGCAGCGCGACATGTTTATTCTTGCGGACGGCACGGTTGCCTTTTGCAAGCAGGACGCGGCGGGCGCTCATTCTGCCGGAAACGTTTCGCGGCAGAGTCTCGCGAAAATATACGAATCTAAGATGAGCGCCTATATCGATAATTGGAATTGCAAATACCCGTCATCGCCCGATTGCTCTTCATGCGATGAATGGTATACCTTTAATTTTTGACAAGTGAAATCTATGCCGTCGGTAAACGCGATAGTTCAAGCGAGAATGGGCTCGTCCCGTCTGCACGGTAAGTCCATGGCGCCGCTTGCCGGCAAGCCCTTGCTCTTTCATGTGCTGGAACGCGCTGCTGCGATTGACGGGGCAGGCAGAACAATTCTCGCTACATCCGAAGAGGGCGCTAACGCTCCGCTTATTGAATTGGCAAAGGAGATGGGGATTGATACGTTTGCCGGCTCAGAGCATAATGTATTGGAACGCTATTGCATGGCGTCGAAAGAGTTCCCCTCTGACTATGTGGTGAGGGTCACGGGAGACAATCCGTTTACCGATATATTTTTTGCAGGCAAGGCGGTTCAAAACGCGGTAGAGAGCGGCGCCGACCTTTGGTCTTACAATAACCTTCCGCTTGGCACGGCTGTCGAGGTGATAAAATCGAAGGCTTTATTTAAGGCTTTGCAAGAGGCGTCGGGTCCGCACCAGTTGGAACACGTTACGCCGTATATAAAGGAAAACCCGGAACGCTTTACCGTAGTGAGAAAAAGCGCCGAGTACAAAAATCCTTTTAGCTCGCTGCGCCTCACGGTTGATACTAAGGAAGACCTTGAACTTGCAGAAACCCTTTACAATATTCTCTATAAGGGAAAACCTTTCGGCATAGACGAAATCATTGCCTGTCTTAATGAGCGTCCCGAACTTGTTGATATAAACAGCATGGTGGAACAGAGGCCGATGACTTCCTCGGAAATTAAAAGTGAAGATACTTCTGCTCACTGAGCAAAACGCTCATCTCGGCGCGGGGCATATTCAGCGTATGCTCTCGCTTCTCGATTACCTGAACGACTGCGGTTTTACCGCCGGTCTCGCTGGTTCGGCCGGCGAGAGCGCAGACACGGAACTTTTCATCCGTGATATGCGCGATTCATCAGCGGATGAAATAAAGGTTTTGCAAAAAACGGCTACTGTTGTTGCGGTAGACGACCGCGGGAGCGGCAGGGCGGCTGCCGACAAAGTCATAGATTTGCTTCCGCATCCCGCGCATGACTCCAATGATACGGATTATCATCCGGAGGCCTTTTTGTATGGCCATGAATTTCGTAAATCCCTGGAATCTTTCAACGGCTCTTTAAATAAGGATATCCCCTTTGTAATGTACGCCGGCGCGGAGGCGGATGAGCAGGCAATAAACTTTTTGCTCGCAGCAGCGCCGAAAGAACTTTCGGGCGTCATGCTCGCGAACGGCCGGCGCGTAAGGATTGAAAACGGAAAATACGCGGGCGAGGCCGGCCGCGCTTATGCCGAAATTATTCTTTCGGCAAATGTCCTTGTCTCGCATTTCGGTATAACGATGTACGAGGCGGCCTTGGGCGGCGCTTCGTGTATTGCCGTCAATCCATCCGAATACCACAACGCTCTTGCCCTGAAGGCTTCGGGAGCCAATATAGTTCACAGCGGCCTGCGCGAGGCATTGGAGCCTTTCGCTCTTTCCGAAATCATAAGGCGCGAGGCTCTTGCAGTCAGAAAAGAGGCCGACCTTGGGCAGGTGAAGAAAAAAATTTTTTCTAATATGGATAACTTCATAAAACTTGCTGTTTCTTAACGCGGCTCTTCGCCGAATCCTTGATTGGGCGTTTCAGAGTTTGTAGAAAAACTATAAAATTAATTTACGTAGTATCTAAAGTATGCCAAGATGCCACCAAGTTGGAGGTCAAGATGGCGAAATATAAGCGTACAGATATAGAAAACGGCCAAGGATTGTTTTTAACAGTTAATCTCAAGGAGCAATTAACGCCCGGAACATTTGAACATACGAGAGAGAATATTTACCACAGATGTTAGATGATACGCTAAAGAATATCAAGATAAATACGCTCACAGGATAAGAATAATAGAACCTGTATTTGCGTTTATCGAATATTGCATGGTCCATAATTTAAGGAAATGTCTGAAAGGATATAATAAAGAAATGGGATATGCGTAATATATAGATAAGAAATACGGCTTAGATGAGATAATTGATGACCAAGAAAGGTAATAATACCAATCTGCTTCATCAATAAACCATGCAAGGCATGTTAGTATGCCTATAGATGGGGAACAGGGCGCTTATAATTCAGCTAATTCTACAAACTCTGAGGCTGAGGCGCCGTATCCGCCCCATATATTGAAAAAGTTTTCACTGCAGCCCTCAAAATCTTATTGCCTAAAAAGCGGTAATGAAAAAAGTAGTCTTTATGAAAAAAGACGATCTTCGCGATATTCAATCCGAACACGATAACCGCAATCTGCCCATAAACAAGGTCGGCGTGAAAGATATTTCTTACCCGGTTGTCGTGCTTGACCGGGCCGACGGCGTTCAGCATACGGTCGCGAGGGTCAATATGTATGTCGATCTGCCTCACCAGTTTCGCGGGACGCACATGAGCCGTTTCATAGAAATACTCAACAGGCATAGAGACGGCATAAGCACCGCTAAAATAAAAAAAATATTGAAGGATATGCTTGCTGAACTTGACGCGACTCAAGCTCATTTTGAGATAGTCTTCCCGTACTTTGTTACAAAAGAGGCGCCGGTTTCAAGGGAACAGGCCAAGATGGAATATACATGCGCTCTCTCTGCATCCTCGAATGAGGATTACTACACGCTTGAGGTTAAAGTGCCTGTACTTTCGCTTTGTCCCTGTTCAAAGGAAATATCGGCCTACGGAGCGCATAATCAGCGCTCCATTCTTTCGGTAAAAATCCGCGCTGAAGAAAAGGTATGGATTGAGGATATTATTGCCTTAGCCGAGAGGTCGGCCAGTTCCGATATATATTCGATTCTAAAACGGGAAGACGAGAAGTTTATCACGGAGAAGTCGTACGACAATCCTGTTTTTGTTGAGGACATAGTAAGAAACGCGGCTGTGGAACTTCAAAAACTCAGTTCTGTTCTTTGGTTCTCGGTCGAATCCGAGAATATGGAATCTATACATAATCATTCCGCTTACGCGCAGATTGAAATGGATTTGCGGACGGAAAAGTAATACCCGTATTTAAACGTCATATTTATAGGGGAAACATAATGAAGAAATACCTTTTTTTGATTGCCGCGCTCTTTATTTTCGCGAGCGGCTGCAAGAGTGACGGCGATGTTCTTGCTAACTACAAGGGCGGACGCGTAACAAGAGGCGAGTTTAAGGAATGGCTTGCGGGCAGGCGTATCCCCGAAGACGCCGTATTCGATTCGGTCGAAAACCAGAAAGCGAGGCTGCGCGACATGGTTCTTGAGAGGCTTGTGCTTATTGACGCCAAAAAATCCGGATTTGACGAAAGCCCCGACTTTAAAAGAGTGATAGATGAATTTTCCAAAGACGCCTTCATGGCCGACTTTTATAGAAAGAAACTTCGCGACAGCGAGAAATTTGAGGAAGAGGCCTGCCGCCTGTATGTAATAAGACTGCGGGTGAAAGAATATACTACTGAAAATGACAAAAGCAGGCCGCTCTCTGCCGCCGAGCTTGAAAGAGAATACGGAAGACGCGAAAAAGAAGCGGGCGAGCTTATAGCCCAACTCAACGCCGGAGCCGATTTTGCTGAACTCGCAAAAAATAATTCCGACGATTACTCAAAAGAGAAGGGCGGCGACCTGGGCTTTATTACGAGGGATAACCCTGAGCAAAAATTTGCCGAGACTGCGTTTTCGCTCCAAGCCGGAGAATTTACGCAGACCCCTGTTCGTCAGAGAGGCGGCGTTTTCATATTGAAAGTGGGGGAAAGATGTCTCATCAACAATAGCAATATAAGGAAAATCATAGGCGATGAAAAAAAAGCGAAACACCTTGAAGGGATGCTGCGCGCCTCTTCCGGCGAGAAATATGAGCAGTCTCTTATGAACGCCGCGGATATTGAGAACAATATCGACTCGGTCAACTTTAATTACAAAAATGCCGTTATTTTTGGGGTCGGCGGTCAAAATGTGACTGCCGGTTATTTGGACGATCTGCTTTCGTTTATAGGAAGTAAATTTAACGATCCCTCAACAAATTCAGACAGAATAACGAATGACCAGAAAAAGGATATATCCCGCGTGATGCTCATGCGCGTATTGCTTGTGCGCGACGCGCTTAAAAACGACATCGATAAATCTCCCGCTTATATAAAGGAGTGGAACCTCATTTACGATATGACTTTAGCCGCGCTTTACAGGAACGGCCTTTTATCTGATATAAGAATAACCCCTGAGCAAATCAGGATGGAATACGCGATTTATGCAAAAAATACTGCCGAACACAATAAAAATCTTCAGCCTGGCATGCGTCCGGAAACCATAAGGCCATTTGCCGAGATGAGGGGAAAAATAGAGAACCAGCTTTATGCGAGGGAGCGTTCGGAAAAGTTCAAAAATTATTCCGATAATCTTTTGAATGGCTCTGATTTTATTATAAACGAGAGTAAACTTGAAAAAGAGAAAAAGGCTAATTGATTGTTTCCGAAATCGCGTGAATCTTGGACTGGGACAACCCTTTCTGTTTCTTGCCATCGACTATGAGTTCGGTCATTGATTCTACATCAAGGCCGAACTCCTGAGCCGATTCGATATAGAAGTTTATAACATTCTGCATGCGCCGTATGGCTTCGTTTTTATCGCCGGCATAACAGTTTATATCAAGTTCGGGGCAGGTAGCGATAAATTTATCGTTCTTTTCGACTAATTTAACAGTTATCTTCATGAAAAAGCCTTATTGCGGACGTATTTTGCGTTTTGATTTCACATGATTAATATCGTCATACATATTAAAGTGTTTTACTTTTTTAATCGCGTGTTTGTAAATTGGATTATAGGAGATTTCGATGAGGAGAAAACCAAATTCAGCCTTTACGCATATAACGATGGGTATTGAATTGGCGGTCGTTATGCTTATCTTCGTTTACGGCGGGTACAAACTTGACGTAATTTTTGATAAACTGCCTGTTTTTGTCTGCCTCGGAACCGCGGTAGGAATGGGCGCCGGTCTTTATAATATGATGCGCGGAATAAATGCCATGGAAAAAAATACGAAAGAAAACGAGGAAGAGAACGAGGCGGAAAAATCCGTCAAATGGATGTGAACTCTTCCGAAGAATCGTCTAAAGGGGGCTGGTCGTGGTAGTCTCTCTCATCGTTTAGTATTTCGTGATATATCAAAGCGCATGCCCACGCGTCGGTAGCCGCGTAGTTTTTCTGCTTGTCTGTTAGATTTTTTCTTTCCCAGTTTGATTTTTGCTCGGTTTTGGATACTCGCCCTTGCAGGTAGCGCGCAGCGAGCGCCCTTACTCCTGTTTGGATAATGCCTTTGGGGGCGGCTATTTCGCTCAGATCAATGAAGCCTCTTGCCGTGAATGGCGTTATGTTTTGCAGTTTTTCTATGTCGGTTCGCAGTCCTATGCCTGTTTTTTTCACCGATTCCCTTTCAAAGAATTCAATAAGCGCGGCAGGCAGTCCGGGGGGTTTTAATTTAATCAGAAGAACGGTTTCCGGCAGAGCGATTTGTACAAGGGCCGGAAGCCGGTTTTGGCCGCGTCTGAAAACAGGTCTGGTTTCGGTATCAAAACCTGTAATAGTCCCATCGGGAATCCGGCTTAGAAAAGTATCTAATTCCCGATTGTCTTCTATTATTTTGATGCTTCCTTCATAGCGAATCAAAGGGAGCGAATTTATATACTCCTTACTTAGACGGTTGGGCAATTCGGGAACCGGCATCGCTTAAAAGGGCAGGCTGCCGGTTTTGTTTACCTCCGGTTCACGGAATCCCTCTCCCATAGATCTTTCGGATTCGGGGGGCTCTGTCAGGAACATCTTCATGTCATCCATCGAAGGAACACGTCCGGCAATCTTTACTTCGTCGTCTATAACAAGCCCGGGGCTTAGCACGATACCGTATGATAAAATGGAGTTGATTGAGGTCACTTTTTCAACAGCGTATTCCAACCCCAGTTCTTGGGCAGCCTGAATAGCCAGTTTTTCGAGTTTAACGCAGTCGGCGTCTCCGCTTCCAAGTATCTTGATATTTTTCATATACTGCCTCCGCAGTTTAAGATACTGTCATCCTTTTAAAAAATAGTTATTTGTCAATAATTAACAATCAAATCCGTATAATATTTGTGCTTGCCGTAGCCGTCAGTTTCCCTTTTATGTTATAGGCTTCGCTCTCCCCGTAGAGTATACGGCGTCCCTTGCCTCTGAATATTGTTTTGATAATCAGGGAATCTTCGGAGGGGCCTATCGGCCTGATGTAATTGGTTATCATGTTTATAGTTGCGGGGGGCTTAAAACCGAAGGTCACATACGCGAAAGCCCCGAACGGGAGGTCCATCATGCAGCTAATCATGCCTCCCTGAAGATTTCCGGCCTGATTTCGCTGCCAGTTTAAAACCGGAAATTTCAGCGTAAGAAGCCCCTCATCTGTGAGTTCAATAAATTCGGGCTGCAGAAGTTCGGAGTCATTCGCGGGCGTTGCCCCTTCTTTTGACCTCTGGGAAAATATCCCGATGAGTTTTGCTCTTTGTTCTTCAATGCCGACTTCGTTATCCATTTTTTTTCTCCTAATATATTAATTGCGTTTCGCGAAAATAGTCATAGCTGTTTTTATCGCGGCGAAAATGAGCGACGAGGTGAAGATTATTGCCGCGCCTGACGGTATGTTCAGGACGGACGATATTACAATCCCGCTTAGCGAAGAGAGCATGGCAAAACATATGCTTGCCAGTATCATTTTTTTGAAATCTCCGGTCAAGAGTCCGGCTGTAGCCTGCGGTATTGTAAGCAGCGATATTACAAGAATAATGCCTACGGCTTTTATGCTTATTACTATTGTGAGGGCGGTAAGGCAGAGCATCAGGTAGTTTATCGCGGTAACCCTGATACCCTGTGTAAGGGCAAATTCTTCATCAAAGGCTATGCAGAGAATTTCTCTGAAAAATATTATAAATACCGCCGCTATGATAAAAAGCGTAACGGTTATAAGCGCTATATCGAAAAGCGATACCATTAATATATTGCCGAAAAGATAGGATATAAGGTTAGGAGCGTAGCCGGGCGTAATAAAAACAAAAATTATTCCGGTTGCCATGCCGAACGACCAAAGGATGCCTATGACCGAGTCAATGCGTGTTTTTGTTGATCTTGCTATTTTCTCAATGGCAAAAGCCGACAGCACGGCGAATATTCCTGCGCCTATTATGGGGTTGAATCCGAAATAGTGGGCTATGCCGATTCCTCCGAAACTTGAATGGCTTATGCTCCCGCTGAGAAAAACAATACGGCGCGCTACAATATAGCTTCCGGTTATTCCGCAAGCCGCGCTTATGAGAAGCGCGGCCGTCAAAACGCGCGTAAAAAACGGATATGAAAGCAGTTCAGTCATGTTCGCGTTTCGTGTTTCTTAAGAATAGTATGCGGTATCTCTCCATGTTCCACGATGTGCAGCGGGCATCCGGCATTTTCAAAGAGTTCGTGCGAAAACTCTTCGGATGTATGGTAGTGGAGGGTTTCGTCAACGCAAGCTACGCTTGTAAGGGAGGTTATGATCGGGCCTACATTGTGAGATACAAGGAGAATGGCCATGCTCTTGTTGAGTTCCCGCAGTATTTCATATAGAGTTTCGGCAAAACTCATATCGACAAATGTGTCGGGCTCGTCAAGAATCAGAATTTCAGGCGATGAGACAAGAGCCCTGCACAGAAAAACCCTTTGCATCTGTCCTCCCGAAAGCTCGCCCACAGTTCTGTTTACAAGATGGCTGAGGCCGAAACGGTCTATAAGGGCGTTTCCTTTTCCTCTTTCCGCTTTTGAAAAATTTCTGAAAAGTTTTTTCTCGCGCATAAGCCCTGAGTAAACGGTATCTTTTACGGTTATAGGAAATAAGCGATCTATTATTTTAAACTGAGGCAGGTAGCCTATCGCTTTTTTGTTGCCTTGCAGCGCGCTGTTGTAAAAACTGATTGAGCCTTTAAACGGATCTATGAGGCGCAGTATGACTTTGATAAGCGTTGTTTTACCGCCGCCGTTAGGACCTATAATCCCTATGAAATCGTTTTCGCATACGGTGAGGTTTACATCGCTAAGGACGGTTTTACTTCCGTAACCTGCGCTTATTGATTTTAATTCAAGAAGTTTCTTCATTTTCCGTTTTAAATTCTCCGGCAAGGCTGCCGGAAAGCGAATTCATCATTTCAAGCCAGTTTTCGCTGAGCGGGTCAAGCTGAACGATTTTGCCGCCTATATCTTTGGCGATTGCCTGAGCGATATCTGCGGAAAATTCTTTTTGCACAAAGACCGTTCTTATATTTTCTTTTTTTGCCGTGTCAATAATTTTTTTTATGTCGAAAGGGGAGGGCTCCTTGCCGTCCGATTCAATCGCTATTTGTTTAAGCCCATAGTCTCTCGCGAAGTATGTCCATGCCGGATGAAAACATATAAAGGTTTTGCGCGCCGAGCTTTTGAGCGAATCTTCGATTTTTTTAGAAATCAATGTAATGTCGGCCTCTAAAGCGCTGTAATTTTTGACAAACTCAGAGGCTCGTTCAGGGACGGCGCCGGAAAGCGCGTTTAACATATTGAACGCCATTATTTTAGCCGCTCTCGGCGAAAGCCAGATGTGAGGGTCGATGCCTCCGCGCTCGTGAGCGTGTTCGTTTTTTTCAGGTTTTATAGGTTCAATTCCTTCCGATGTATCGACTATTTTCATTGAAGGGTTTGCTGCCGCAAGCCTGTCCATCTGTGTTAATTCAAACGGCAGGTAACCGGCCTTGAAATATATGAAAGAGGAGCCTAATTCTTTCATTTGATTGAGTGTAGGTTCGTATGATTCGGGACTTTGCCCTGAAGGCGTCATAACGGATATTTTGTACGATCCGCCTGTGATTCTTTCGGCAAAATATTTTTGCGGTAATATTGAGACTGTTATGCTGTTTTCCGGCGCGCCTTTCCTGCCGCACGATAATGCGGCGCTGAGAAATAAAATGATAAAGGCCTGATTCTTCATCATTCGATGTCGTCTATTCTTTCGGAAATTTTTTGTCCTATCTTGCGTCCCCATTCGGTTCCAACCAACATCGCGTCCTGTGTGAGCGGAAGAAGGTTTTTCGAGTATTTACGGCCTACCGGAGTATTGTAAAATTTTATTATTTCTTTTAGATCGTCAATGTTGAAATATTTTTTGTAAACCGGCGCTAACATGACGGTCAGTTCGTTCAGCGTTACATCGGAGAATTCTTTTTCGATTGCCGTCCATTTTTCTTTGCTTATATCAGGATGTTGTTCCTGCAATATGGCGAGAATTTGCGTTATGGTAAGGCTATATAGTTCGGAGCTTCCGGAAACCTGGAACAGCGTATTTAATGTTTTGACATATTCGGCATCCGTATCGGATTTTACATCGGCATAAACAAACGATAAAGATTGCGAAAGAAAAATTAAGCATAAAACGGTTTTTTTGATTTTATACATGGCTGTCACCTGTTATTTTAGTTCGTGATGTTACGGAAGAATGGTTACGCTGTTCAAAGCTGTCAAAAATAGCAAGTTTTTTATGAATATAAGCAAAACTAAATTTTATCCATATATTTATTTTTTTGCAACTCCGTGTCGTTTAAATGGTCTATATAAAGAGAGGTTTATATTATGGATTCATCTAAATATAAGAAAGACGTGTATTCCGCGTCTTTGGAATTATGCGAACGTTATAAAGATAGAACGCTTATTTATTTCGGAGATAGAGAAATTACTTACGGCGCTTTTCTTGCCGATGTTACTAACCGCGCCGTTTTTTTACAACAGGAAGGCTTTGGCAGGGGGGATTTCATAGGTCTTATGTCTGTCAACTCTCCGGAATGGTGCGTTACCTTTTTTGCCATACTATCAATCGGCGGGGTGGTTGTTCCGCTCGATACCAGCTTTCAGGCGGCGCAGCTTGGCGATATGCTCAAACTCGCTTCGGCAAAAGCCGTGTTTGTGTCGAAAGATTTTAAAAAACAGATAAAAGAAGTACCCGTTTTTGATATAGATTCTCAAAACTGTTACGCTAACGGCGATTTAAAACGCGTGGAAATATCCCATGAAGACATAGCCGCGGTTCTTTTTACGTCCGGTACAACCGGAACGCCCAAAATGGTCGCTCTCACTCATAAAAATATTTTGCACATTCCTATTGTCTGTACTGAATTTGAAGAGTTTACACCGGAAGATACAACTCTCGCCCTGCTTCCGTTTTTTCATATATACGCTCTTATGGCATGTTTTTTGGCGCCGTTGGCAAGCGGCGGCTCATTAGTAATGCTTAATTCGCTTAAAGGTCCCGATATCATGGAGACGCTTGCCAAGTATCCTATAACTATTTTTCCGGCGGCGCCCATTATGTGGGAACTTTTTTTTAAGGCGCTTGTCGCCAAAACCGGCCCGGGTACTTCCAAATATTACATTTTTATGTTCTTTGTTAAAAATGCCCCGATACTGCGAAAATTCGGCCTCGGTTTTCTTGTGAAAAAAATATTCGCTCCTGTGCATGCGGCTTTCGGATTATCCCACCGTTTTTTTATAAGCGGCGGCGCGCCGCTCAAGACCGAGTATTTTGTGTATTTCAAAAATATGGGTTTCAACTTTATCGAGGGCTACGGATTATCCGAAACGACCGGACCTATATGCATACCTTATTATAAGACATCTACGGCCGGTAACGTAGGGAAACCCATGTGGGGCAACGAGGTATCTATAAAAAATGTCAATGCAGACGGCATAGGGGAAATTTGGTTTCGCGGCGACGCTGTAATGAAAGAATATTATAAAAATCCGGAGGCCAACGCCGAGGCGTTTGACGCCGACGGTTTTTTTAACACGGGCGATCTGGGACGTTTTGATAAAAAAGGAAATTTGTGCATAACGGGCAGGGTCAAAAACGTTATAGTTCTTGATTCGGGGAAAAACGTTTACCCCGAAGAACTGGAGTTTTATTTTAAACAGTCTGATATGATATCGGAGATTGCCGTTTTTGATATGAAGATTCAGGGTTTCACGCGGGTTTACGCCGTTATTAATCCTGTTTCAAAAAGCCGTGATTTATATTCCAAACTAAAAGATGAGATTGAATTTTTGAACAAGGGGCTTCCCGACTACAGGAGGGTTCACCATTTTGCCGTTTCATTGGATGAACTTCCTAAAAATTCGACGCGCAAGCTGCTTTACAATGAAGTAAAAAAACTTTTGAACGAGGGAAATTATCAAACAAGCGAAGCGGATGAGGCCGTACTGCGCGATGTATTGATTGGAACAAACCTGCGCGAAGAAGAGATTGCCGGATTTCTTCGTGTATATTTCAAAGAAGATGTGTTGTATGTTAATCAATCGTTCAGTGATTTTAATATGGATTCTCTTGGAGTAATCGCGCTTGTAACCGCTATTGAGGAAAAATTTGGTATTGGTGTAGACATAAAAGAATTATTGAAAAAACAAAATTTGGCGGAGATAACGGCTTACCTTGCCTCTACGGAATCGAGCCACGGCGTTTCGCTTGATGATAAGATTTTAAGCGGCGACTACAAGAGAAAGCCGAGGCGTTTTTATAATCCGCTCTACAATATTTTTGTTTCTTTCATAGGTTTTTTGTCGCGGAAAATCTGGCATGTAGAGGTTTACAACAGGGAACACCTTGAGGAAGATAACGCGGTGTTTATTTCTAACCACCAGTCGTTTCTTGATATGGTATGGATATCTTTCTGTATTCCGTCGAAATACCGCAGAAACATATATGTGACAGGCAAAAAGAAATTTGCCTTCCTGCGTTTTTTATTTCCTATTTTCCCGATATTGTCTCTTGACGATACAAACAGCGTCGATGTCTTAAAGGCAAACGCTGATTTACTCAGGCAGGGGAAAAGCCTCTTAATTTTTCCCGAGGGGACAAGAACTCCGGACGGCAATATTGGCGTTTTTAAAAGCGGCGCCGCGTATCTTGCGTGGAACCTCAAGAAGAAAGTCATACCGATGGGAATAAACGGCGCGTATGAGATATGGCCGCGTCATAAAAAGTTGCCGAAGCTTTTCGCAAATCGGTATGGGAATGTACGTGTCGGGGACAGCATTGACCCCGCGGGGTACCCGTCTGTGGACGCCCTTAATAAAGCGTTTGAAAAATCCATAAGGTCGCTTGTGGATCAGGAAGACGGCAAGACCCGCAAGCGCGCGTAGCTGTCTAAGCTTTTGAAAGAGGCGGCATCTTTAAAAATATTGACACTTTTATAAGCGAAATATATTTTGACACCTCACTACGGGGTGTAGCTCAGTCCGGTGGAGCGCGTGGTTTGGGACCATGAGGCCGGAGGTTCGAATCCTCTCACCCCGAAACGCCTGTGGGCGAAAAGCGTCAGTAGCTCAGCTGGATAGAGCAACGGCCTTCTAAGCCGTGGGTCGGGGGTTCGAATCCCTCCTGACGCGATTCTAAAGCCTGATTCTATCAGGCTTTAGGAAACAAGCCACTTTTTCAACACTATTTTTAACCTCTAATACTAATGATTTACACACACGTTACACATAGCGTGTAAAAATATTGGAGGTCTTAAATATGAATTCACAACCCTTTTCAATTTTCAAGAGGAAGGACGGAAAATATTTTTATGTTTCGTTCAAGAATGATGATGGCAAATATTCATGTGCAAAATCGACAAAACAAACAAAAAAAGACGCCGCAATTAGAACAGCTTGGGAATGGCAGATAAACGGAATGCCCGTAAAAACAAAAAATGGAAATGTAAGAGTTCCAATTTCAATCAAGCAGTCATTAAGCAATGTAACAGTGGATGATATATCTTATCTTTGTGAACAATGGATAAAGAAAGGATTTTTAAAATCCTACGTTTTACCTGAGACAAAAGCTGCAATTGATTTTATTCAATATATGTTTGAATTCTGGGATTATGATAAATCGCCGTATGTAAAAGAAAAGCTGCGAAAAAGCCATAGCATCCACAAAAAACATTGTTTTGAAAGAACGTCCAAAATTAAAATACATTGGCAACCATATTTTCAAGGGCGTATGCTCGGCGACATAACAAGAGAAGATTTAGAAAATTTTATTGATGATATGGGAGATATGTTTTGTCCTGAAATAGGTTTACACAAAAAAATCAAAGGAGTAAACCGATGTTAGGATTAAGAAAAGATTTAGAAGTAAAAGAAGCCATTTATTTTGACGAATCAGAGAAGCGTCAAATTATCGAAGATTATCTTCAAAGTGGATTGAGTAAGCAAGCTGTCTGGGAGAAGTATGGAGGGCATAGTAGAAAACGTGGTCGTATTTTACTTTGGTTGCGAGAATTAAATATCAGTATTAAAAAATTCGACGCCAAACATAAAAGAAATAAAATATTTTTGACATGGAAGAGCTTTTAAAGTTGAATGCGGATTATGATAAAGTGCGTCTTGTTTTCTTTGATTCTGATTTGCTGCGCGGCTTGCGGACCGTCCGCAAAAAAAGATATTTCTTCAGGCATAGTTTCGCTTTCGCCTTCCATTACGCGCGGGATTATTGACCTCGGCGCGGAAGATCTGCTTGTCGGGGTTACATCATATCATCCGCCGCTTTCAAGGAAGATTGAATCTGTGGGAAGTTTGAATCTTCCCCATCTTGAAAAAATACTTCTGCTCAAGCCCGAATTGGTATTATTTTCAGAGGAAGACGCGCTGACCCAGCGTCTTGAAGCCCTTGAATCAAGCGGCCTCCGTTTGCACAGGTTTGTCAGGAATACAAATTTTTCCGATATCTGCGCTAACTATATTGAACTTGGAAAACTAACCGACAGAGAGGACGAAGCCAGACGCAAGGCCGCCATTTATGCCGACGCTCTTTCAAAGCTGAAAAGGAACAACCGCGAAATATCGCTGCTTGTACTCGTTTCGCACGAACCTCTTATAACCGTTTCGGGGATGTCCTTTATAGGCGAAATAATAAACGATGCCGGCGGCAGAAATATTTTCGCGGATGCCCCGCGTCCCTACCCGATAATCAACGTTGAGTCTGTCGTGCGCAGATCTCCCGACGCCGTTATTATAATGAGCGACGGAGGGGTTGAATATTTTAGGAAAAAAACCGACGCTTTTCCAATGAAGGCTTTGATTAACAACAATGTATTTAAAATCGAACACGAGCATGCAGCCTATTACACTCCGTCCGATTATGTTGCCGCCGTAAAAGATTTTATATCAATACTTGATTCGGTTAAACTTTGAGTGAAAAGCGCGGGTAAATACATTTCATTGTTTTTGTTTTTGGGATTGCTTACGCTCGTATCGCTTATGGCGGGCGGACGTTTTATACCGCTTACAGAGCTTTTGCCGGTTTTTTTCGGGCAGCCGGATTCTCTTACGGAGAGCATAGTGCTAAATCTCAGGCTGCCTCGTATCGGAGCGGCCTTTATTGCGGGCGCCGCCCTTTCCGTGAGCGGCGCCGTGTTTCAATCGGTGCTTAGAAATCCGTTAGCCGACCCGTATATTCTGGGCGTTTCAGGCGGGGCCGCGCTTGGCGCTGCTGCGGGCATCATTATACTGCCATTCGGCGTTGCTCCTGAAATTCTTGCTTTTGCCGGAAGTATAATGAGCGTCTTTTTTATAGAGATGTTTTCAAGGCGTTACGGCTATGGTTCGCCCTCGCTTATTCTATCGGGCATATCGATGAGTTTTGTCATATCATCGGCTGTTATGCTTCTGTTTTGTTTCGCGAAACCCGATGAGGTTCACAAGGCCCTTATGTGGCTCATGGGCGATCTTTCAATAGCGCGCTATTCGCTTCTCGGACGCGCGTTCGCCGCCTGTCTCTTTCTCATATTGATTATATTCCTGAATCATAAAAGCTGCGATATAATATCGTTCGGCAAAGATTTTTCGCTTTCCACAGGGGTCTCCGAAAACAGGGTGCGCTTTCTTTTTATCGCGGCTTCACTCCTTGCCGCTGTTTCGGTTTTGCTGGCCGGCGTCATAGGCTTTGCGGGGCTTATTGTGCCGCATCTGTTCAGGTATATTTTCGGCGCAAATCATGTCAGGTTGATTCCACTTTCGGCTGTAGGCGGCGGAGTCTTTTTAATGCTCTGTGACGCGCTCGGGCGTTCGCTTGTTTCGCCTTACGAAATTCCGGCCGGAGTAATAACTTGTTTTTTCGGCGGTATATTTTTCCTCGCGTACATGTTTGCGCTCAGGCGGCGCGCGTGAGCGATGTTTTTACAGCCCGGGGACTTTCGTTCTCTTACGGCAGGCGTGAGGTTCTTCATGACCTGTCGTTCGGCATTTCCAAAGGAGAGTTTGTCGCGCTTGTCGGCCCGAACGGCGCGGGCAAGAGTACCCTGCTTAAACTTATGGCGGGTATTTTAAGCGCGCCGCGGGGTTCGCTCTTTTTGAACGGGATGCCGTTTGAAAAACTGAATGTCTCGCGCATCGCGCGGGAACTTTCTTTTGTAAGCCAATTTGCCGGAACTCTACCGCCCTATACGGTGAAAGATTTTGTCGCTATGGGGCTTTTCCCGTACCGCAAGCCGTTTCGTATATTCGAAGATACAAGCGACGCTCAAATCGAAGAGGCTCTGTCTCTTTGTTCTTTGAAAAGCCTGAAAGAGCGCGAACTCGGAGAGTTATCGGGAGGCGAATTGCAGCTTGCCTTTATCGCGAAAGCCTTAGCGCAAAATCACAGTCTTACTCTTCTTGATGAACCGGTGTCGCATCTTGACGCCGGGCATATTATCGCCGTAATGGATATTTTAAGCAATATTAACAAGGCCGGCGGCACGGTGATTGTCTCGCTTCACGACCTCAATCTTGCCTCATCGCGGTGCAGCAGGATGCTTGCTCTAAAAGACGGCAAAATTTTTTTTGACGGCGCCCCTTCCGATGTCGTGCGCCCTGAACTTGTGAGCGGACTTTATGAAACTCCTTGCTTTGTCGACAAAAATCCTGTAACCGGAAAACCGTTTGTTTGGTTTACAAACAACGCGTAAGAAGGAATATGTCGGGAATGCGCGGCTATAAAATAAACGGGCAAGAAAAAATCTTGACTTCAAGATGCAACAACGGGTATTATCAAACTTTACCGAACACTCGATATAAAAAAGGATAGTTTTTATGAAAAAAGTTATATTTTTGGCTTGGATTTTTGTCTCTATATTCTCATGTAAAAATTCTTCCGAGACGCCTGTCGTACGTTTTGTGCTCGGCGAAGCTTTTCTTTTAAAAGGAGACAGCAAAACCCCGCTTAAAGTAGGAGATTCCGTGATTTTTGTCTCTATATTCTCATGTAAAAATTCTTCCGAGACGCCTGTCGTACGTTTTGTGCTCGGCGAAGCTTTTCTTTTAAAAGGAGACAGCAAAACCCCGCTTAAAGTAGGAGATTCCGTGAACGCGGTGAAACTTGAAACAGGGGCTAATTCCCTTATTGACATAGCATTCGGAACAAACATTTTAAGAGTGCTTGAAAAAAGCGTTGTTGATATAAAAGAATTTTCCGAAAAAACAGATATTTTTTTGTCAAAAGGCGGGGTTTTTTCCAATGTAGGCAAAAAACTTGCGAAAGATGATTCCTATGTGGTGGCGACTCCGACAACTACGGCGGCAGTACGCGGCACGGATTTCCTTGTCCGCGCTGATTCCGGCACGAGCCTTGCGGCCTGTTTAAACGGAAAACTTGCCGTATCGAAAACGGACGGCTCACAGACAGTTGAGCTGAATGCTGGCCAGGAAATAGAGGCGGAGCAAGGAAAACATTTTCAACCTAAAGAGCTTTCGGAAGAAAACCGCAATAGAATGAGAGATATTTTAAGCGATTTACGCAAAAGCTCTGCGGCTGCGAAAATAATTCCGCACATGCCGCCCCCCGAAAGTAAAAAAATGTACAAGGTTCAGGTTGGATCATATATTGAACAAGCTAACGCTGAAGAAGCCGCAGAAAGGCTGCGCAGTATTGGCTATAAACCCGCTATGGAAAAATTCAAAAAATATCATCGCGTTGTTATTTCGGGGGTAAGAGCAGGCGATATACCGCAATTAGCCGGGAATATAGGCGGTGCGGGATTTGCGGAAGGGTGGCTGCAAGAGTAGTTAGCTGCTGGCACGGACGGCTTTATGGCGAAACTTGTACTGGTACATTTTGTAGTCGGCCTCATGAAGTACGTCGCTTACTGTGCGGTTGAAGTCTTTCTCGATGATTGACACTCCGTAACTGAAGCTGCGGATGCTTTCGGGACGGCTTTCGTCTTTATAGACAATAAGTTCATCGCGCAGTTTGCTGAGTATATTCTCCATTTCTTCAATGCTTATGTTCTCTTTAAGCACCATGAATTCGTCTCCGCCCATCCGGCATATTACCTTTTCTTCAGGCATCTTCAGCAGGGTATCGGTAACATGAATAATATAGATATCGCCTTCTTTATGCCCGTATGTGTCATTCATTAATTTGAGATAGTCAATATCAATAAAAGCCAGACAAAATTCACGCTCGGCCTCAATCCATTTCTGTATTTTGTCCATGCCGTATCTGCGGTTGTATAGTCCGGTAAGGTCGTCTCTAAAAGAAAGCTCCCGCATAGCCAGTTCGGATTCTTTTTCTGCTGTTTTATCTGTAACTATGTGCGAGATCGCGTACATTCCCTGCCACGGAACATAATAAGAGTAGATTGAAAAGAACATTTTTTTCGCGGAATCATCATCTTTTTTAAACTGAATGGAGAGTTCCCATTTTTCACTGTGCCGGCTGATATTTTGCGCGCGTTCTACAAGCGAGGATTGTATTTCCTTAACCGCTTCAGGATTGGTTTTCATGAATCTCGCGGCAGTTCTGTTGACAAAGAACTTGTCGCCCGTATTGGGATGGAGAACAATAACGCCCTGCGGAATCTTCATTATGATGTCCATGAGCATTTCCTGGGTTTGTTGTAACTCTTTTTCTTTTTCGGCGACAAGCTGGCGTTCCTCTTCAAGCGAGAGGTGCCTTTCTTTAAGCTGGGATACCATGGTGTTGAAATATTGGCCGAATTCACCCATGAAATCAATGGTCTGGTTGTAATCCCCATTGGCAACCTGCTGCGCCAGCCATGTCAGGTGATTTAAAGCTCCATGAATAGACATAAGCGGCGCAGCCAAGCC
>Ga0082212_10001052_pt1 | contig 40390 bp, 21 predicted proteins | sample TergutNt197P3_FD_71548 | JGI IMG/M metagenome (GOLD analysis project Ga0082212, IMG submission 71548) | Neocapritermes taracua P3 segment gut microbial communities from Petit-Saut dam, French Guiana - Nt197 P3 | ecosystem: Host-associated > Arthropoda: Insects > Digestive system > Gut ...
TAGAATTATCTAATAGAGATATATCTAATAGGCAGTTAAGATTATCGACAGGAAAACGAATAAATAACGCTGCCGATGATGTAGCAGGATATATAACATCAAGACATCTACATGCAAGAAATGGTGCGTTAAGGTCTTCGCTACTAACTGTCGGCGATGGATTTAATATTACAAATATAGGAATGGATTCCCTTGACAATATCTATAATTTGATGGTTGTAATCAAAGAACAAACTGCTCAAGCAGCATCAGGTGCTATGGGAACAGACGAAAAAGTAGCACTTGCTAAAGCGGCTTATCGTATGGTAGAACAAATACAAACAGTGTGCGATTCTACTGTATTTGGTGGAAGACAATTATTAGATGGCACTTATTCAGCAGATTTCTTTGTATCTACTAATGCGAGAAATGAGTTGCTAACTATTCCTATTAGTTTAGAATTTACTAATCCTGATTATGACATTAAAGGTAATTATTTCAACGTAAATGCTATGCGAGCAGGAGATTATTTTGCAGGAGTAGAAGGGTTAGATATGACTTTGTTTTATGTTGTCGGAGCAGATGATGATATGGGAATATTCCATATAGATAATATAGGACAGACAATGCAGAGTTTAGATGCCGCAATACAAAATATTAATAAAGCGGCTACTTATCTTGGTAGTATTTCTAATAGATTTACTTCGCAAGAGGACTTATTAAAAGGACAGATAACAAATTATAATGCCGCTATTTCAAGGATAGAAGATGCAGATGTTGCGAAAGAACAACTTTCTTTAATTAAATCGCAGTTCTTACAACAATCATCGTTAGCATCATTAGCACAGGCAAATCAAAATCCACAACACTTCTTAAAGTTGATACAAGGATAGATACTGCATAAGTGTGTATAAAAACAGCAGGTAACCGCTGTTAAAAACAAATATTTATATATTTGCTATAATAATAAAGAAAATATTTTTACAAACATATAACAAGGTGTAATAGTAATGAAAACTTTAATTAAAAAACAAAAAACCGAAAAAATTGAACTAACAACACAAGAATTACTTGAAAAAAGTATTCAAGCAAGAATGATGTTATTTTTAGAACACATCGGAAAGTTAGAACAATTCAAATTAAAAATGATGTAGATATTACTATCTCAATATAATCATTTAAAAAGTTCATTTTTTTATTGTATTAGAATTTTATTGTATTAGAATTGAACTTTTTTGAAAAGGAGTAAATAACAATTTCTTTTCTTATGATTGAAGATGCATAAAAATAATAGACAAACAAATAATTTCTGTTAAATAATAAAGCATTGAATTTATTAAATATAACGGGAAAGTTTGGTGTAAAATTGTATATAGTCCTACCCATAATACTCATTTAGGGAATATCTGACTATATCCTGCCAAATTTTTTATCCCATGCTGTTATTGGAAATGAAACTATAATCGGTCTGCCGTGAGGACATACATAAGGCATCTTGCATTGCAACAAATTAGACACTATATGCTGCATTTCTTCGGTAGATAATTTACTGCCTGTTTTTATAGCACTTTTGCAAGCAATAGTTGCAATTATTCGTTCTTGCTTTGGAATATGTTTTAATTCTTCATTATCGTTATAATCATTAATTATATCTATAAAAGAATCTTCTGCCACACCGATATTTAAATCATTAGGAATAGCAGAAATAATAATATTATTATTGTTTATAGTAAAATCAAAACCTATATTTATCAGTTCATTTTCTATTTCTTTAATAGTTAGCATCTGCGAACTATTTAGTGAAATAGGAACATCAAAAATCAATCCTTGTCTAACAGGTGCATTATTATGTATATTTTCAATTAATTTTTCATATATTATTCTTTCGTGTGCATTATGCTGGTCCGTTGCGAGGAGACCTGTTTTAGTTTGCAATAATATATATTTATTATGATACTGCCATAGATTTTCTTTATTTATTAGTTCTGCATCTAATAATATTTCATCGCATTGGTTATGTGGTTCAATACTATTATCATTAGTTGTGTTGTAAGTTTGTTCTCTTGTATCTTTATAAATATTTTTATTGGAATACAATAAATCAATAGATTTATCTATTGTATTGGAAATAGATTTATTATAATGTATATTATTTGAATTATAATTTGAATTTGCTGTTCGGCTTAATTTACTGACTAATTTTTCATATCTAAGATTATTTGTAGGATGCGATTCGGAAGAATATACTTCACCTGTATTTTTATTTACTAATATATTTTCGTTTATACCTTTTTCATTTGTGATGCTAATATTATCAAAATCATTTTTATTACTTACATTAGTATTAATCAGAAAAGCATTTTGAATTGCTTTTTTAACAATAGAATAAATTAAATGCTCGTCTTCAAACTTTACTTCTGATTTTTGTGGATGGACATTAATATCTACTGCTTTATAATCCAAAAAAATATTCAATATAAAGAATGGCTTCAGACCTTTTTCTAACAGATGCTCCATACCACTAAATACAGCATAAGATAGCATCTTACTATTTATACTTCTACCATTAAGAAAAAAATATTGTGTAGTATTCGTCTTTTTTGCAAGTTGTGGATGTCCTATATACCCCTTAATACTTATATCGTTCATAGTCCAATCTACAGGTAGTATTGTATTATCTAATTCTACAGAATTAGCACCAAGCAATGTATTTATACGTTCTCGCAAGGGCTGAACATCCGCATCAAAAACAAGAGAATCATTATTATAGTATATAAAATGAACATTGGGATGTGCAAGTGCAAACTTAAGAATTGTTTCGTTTATATGCTTCAATTCAGTTATATTTGACTTTAAAAATTTTCTACGAGCAGGCACATTATAAAATAAATTTATTACTGATATTTGTGTCCCTTCTTGCATTATAATTTCTTCCAATTGAAAATCTTTTTTCATAGGTTCGGCAATTAATTTCCAACCTGTAGCAGATTCCTTTTGTTTTGTTTTTATTTCTAATAATGATACCGAAGAAATGGAAGGAAGTGCTTCGCCTCTGAAACCAAAAGTTTTAATTGCTGTTAAATCATCTTGAGTATATATTTTACTTGTAGAATGTCTAATGGGGGCAAGCAGTAAATCATCTTTGCTCATTCCAACACCATTATCTATGACTTGTATTAATGATTTGCCTGAATCTTTAACAAACACTGCAATACGATTAGCATTGGCATCGAGGGAGTTTTCTACAAGTTCTTTTATAACTGATTCTGGTCGCTGGACTACTTCGCCTGCCGCAATTTGATTTGCTAAAAAATCAGATAGGATATGTATTTTATTATTTATTCTCATATTTTATACAAAAACAAGATAAAAATGAAAGTAGTTTTCCAGTTTTTTTGTAAAATCTATATACCGAATGCCCGATTGTGAAAAAGCGAAAAAGCATTAACATTAAACAAAATAAACAACAAAGTTAAAAATATTTTTTTACTCATACTATTAAAATAGTATTTTTTATGATATTTTTTATTGTTATTTATATTTATCAACATACAAAATATTTTATATAAAAAAAATGCTATTTTTGCAGTAGATACCTTAACAATTAGATATTACAATGTAAAATCATATAAGTTTAGCCATTTGCAAAATTCTACTATAGCAAGATACCTGTGACTTAAAGAGTTTTTTTCAGCAGCAGTCATTTCTGCGAATGTTTTATCATATCCGATTGGAATGAAAATCTGATCATAACCAAAACCATTAGTTCCTCGTTCTTCATCAATTATATTGCCATAACATATTCCATAAAAATGTTGTGGTTTGTTATCATTATAATATGTTAATACACTTCTAAAACGTGCATTTTTATTTTTCTCATTTTTAAGTAATTCTAAAACTTTTTTTCGATTAGCAGCATCATTATGGACATCGGCAAAACGTGCAGAATTAACGCCGGGTAAATAATCAAGTGCTTCAATTTCTAAGCCACTATCATCAGATAATACAGGAATATTTGTAGCATCAAAAAAGATTTTGGCTTTTATAAAAGAATTTTCTTCAAAAGTTTTTCCTATTTCATCTGGTACTAAATTAATATTAAGCATTTCAGGGGAAACAAATTCTATCTTTTTGTTTAATAATTTAGTTGTAGTTTCTTTGATTTCAGTAATTTTATGTTTATTATTTGTCGCTAAAAATATTTTCATATGAATAGAATATAATTTTATATGATAAATTTTATTTGATAATTTTATATGATACTAATTAGAAAAAATAAGTAATTATATAACCACCTACATAATTAACGATACACTTTTTTTCAAAATTACCTTTCTATTTTATCAAAACTACAAAAATCCTGTAAAACTTCAGGAACATAAAATACTCCGTCTGTATAGTTGTTTTCTAACATAGCAACCATAATTCTTGATGTAGCAAGCCCTGAACCATTTAATGTATGTATATATTCGGGCTTGGCATCACCTTTTCTTTTGAACCTAATATTTGCTCTTCTTGCTTGAAATGTTTCAAAATTAGAACAAGACGAACATTCTAAAAATTGCTTTTCACCTTCTGCCCATACTTCAAAATCGTAGGTCTTCGCACTGCCAAAACTTGTATCACCTGAACATAATAACATAATTCTATAAGGTAATTCCAACGCCTGTAAAATATTTTCCACATCAGATACCATTTTTTCTAACATATCATAAGAATCTTCAGGCAAAGAAAAATTAACTAACTCAACTTTATTAAATTGATGTACACGCAAAAAACCACGTGTATCTTTTCCATAACTTCCTGCCTCTCGTCTAAAACAAGGAGAATAACCACAAAACTTTATCGGTAGGTTTTCAATTTTTAGCATCTCACCATTATAAAAATTCGTCAACGGAACTTCCGCAGTTGGTATCAAAAATAAATCATCATCAGCAAAATGATACATATCATCAGATAATTTCGGCAATTGCCCTGTGCCAAACATTGAGTTTCTATTAACAACAAAAGGTGGCATCAATTCCGTATATTCGTGATTATCTAAATGGGTTTGAAGAAAAAAATTAATCAAGGCACGTTCCAATTTTGCTCCTTTTCCAACATAGAAAGCAAAACCCGTTCCTGTAACTTTTGCTCCTCTATCAAAATCCAATATATTTAGTTCTTTTGCTATTTCTATATGGTCTTTTTTGTTTTCGTTTTTGAACTCACCCCATTGCCTAATTTCAACATTATTACTTGAATCCTTTCCAACTGGCACGGAGGAATGTAATATATTTGGAATCCTTATCAAAATATCGTGAATATCATTTTCTATTTCATTAAGAGCATCATCTTTTTCTTTTATAATATCTGATACTTTTTTCATCTCTACAATTTTTGCCTCAGCATCTTGTTTATTGGATTTTAGAGTAGCAATTTCTTTTGATGCATTATTTCTTTGCATTTTTAATGTTTCTGTTTCTGCTATAAGGATGCGTCTTTTTTCGTCTAAGCGTGTTATTTCAGTAGCATCGGCTTTTTCGTTTTTATTTTTTATGTTATTACTAACGAATTCAATATTTTCGCGAACAAATTTTAGGTCTAACATTTTATTATTATTTTATATTATTAATTACAAAAATACGAAAAAATACAAAAAAAATACCATTCAACTCACTCTGAATGGTATTTTTTTTGTAATACTAAAAACGTCTTTTACTGCTGCCAACTTAAAACAGGACATCCTGTCTTATTTAAACCACCGCTTGCTTTCCAAGGAGCAGGCGACTGACTCGCATTCAATGTTGTTACAAATGAAGATGCCTGCATCTCTTGAAGTGTCCGCTGAGTGCCTACACCATTATTATATCCTTCATAATAACAATTAGTAATTGCTCCACTGCTATGGTTTCCAACCAGACCACCTAAATTATTAGGACCACTCATAGCACCCGCAATGCTCGTTGTATAACAATTGCTTATCGTTACACCTGCTGCTCTACCAATTAAACCACCTACATACTGCGAACCACTGACAGTATCTATTGAATAGCAATTATTAATTGAACAACTACCTGCAGCACCAATTAAACCACCTACATAAGCAGATTGCATAGCCGTAATATAAACAGAAGTATAACAATTAGTTATTGTTACACTATTAAACCCTGAAATATATCCTACCAAACCACCTACACAAGAATCATTTGAATTATCTGTGTAAATATCACCTATAACTCCCAAATTTTTAATAACTGCACTGCTAAAAACACAACCAAATAATCCAAGCGAACCTTTATCAGAATCAGAAGAATTATTTATTAATAAATTAATTTTATGACCATTTCCGTCAAAATTACCTCTAAATGCTCTTGGTCCAATTGTCCCATTATAAGGAATAGAAGTTCCTATAACACTTGTAACTGGGTCAGTAATATCATTCATTAACTTGAAGTATTTGCCTGACGACCAGTTATCACCATTATTAACAAAATAGGCAAGTTCTTCCATATCTGCTTTAGAAGTTATTAGATATGGATTAGTTACTGTTCCATTGCCGCCACTAAAACCACCGCCACCACCTGTAGGTTCAAAGCCCGCCATAATGGTATCATTTTTAGTTACCATATAAGTGAAGGGATTTTGAGTGGACACAATGTTGCCACTCATATCAGTCCAGTTCTTAAATTTATAACCACTATTTGGAATTGCTGTCATAGTCACTTGCGTTCCACTCGGCAGATTCGTAGTATTAGTTGGATTTGTGGTAACGCTACCATTCACATCGCTACCTACTACTAAATTGTAATTTTGTGTTATCGGCTCAAAATAAGCAACTATTACTGTGTCACTTGTTATCATTATAGTATAAGGATTCGCAGTAGATACTATATTGCCAACAAAATCTGCCCAATATATAAATTTATAACCGCTATTTGCTGTTGCCGTTAGTGTCACTTGACTGCCACTCGGCAAATTAGTAGTATTAGCAGGGTCAGTTGTTACACTACCATTTCCTTCAATTTTTACTGTTAAACTATAAGTAGTAGGTGCTATCTGCTCAAAACTTGCCATAATGGTATCATTTTTAGTTACCGATAAAGTATAAGGATTTTGAGTGGATACAATGTTGCCACTCATATTAGTCCAGTTCTTAAACTGATAACCGTTATTTGCTGTTGCCGTTAGTGTCACTTGACTGCCACTCGGCAGATTCGTAGTATTAGTTGGATTTGTAGTAACGCTACCATTCACATCGCTACCTACTACTAAATTGTATGTGTCATCTCCATAATAACTATCATCATCAACAGCAACCATAAACGAGGTTCTCGCAAATGAGCCCATATCATTTGGTGAAACATTTGATAAAACATTATATTTTACATAAATAAATCCACTATTACACCAATTAGGACCCCAAGAGTTTTGAACTTTAAAAAGTTGCTCATCGTCATCGTATCCTACTATAATCATAGCATGTCCTCCTACGGATGCTCCTGAATGATTTTCCCAAATCCATTTTTGTTTATTTGCATCCAGTCTTGGATAATAGAAATTGCCTGCACCACCATCTCCATATATATCAGCACGAAATACGACAGGCATTCCATTTGAAATAAAATATTGTATATCATTAAAATCAATATACCCCCAATTATTCTGCCCTGAGACATTACGTTTAATTTTATTTCTTGACGCTTTTTCACGTTGGGACTGGGTTGGTGTAGTAGTAATTTCATTGCAAGGTGATGGCATAGGATATGGTTTATCTGCAAGGGAACAACAACCCGAATCTTGTAATAATTGAAAAGCCAAACTAATAGCAGAACCATCTCTGCAATTACCCGCACTACCTCCTATGTAATGCTGCATAAAAGATGGCGACATAAGAGTGTTATCAGTATAATTATCTTTATACTTGATGTGCCTTTGATAGGATTTAAAGGCGTAGCCCACCGCCCAACTAACACAAGAACCACTAATATATCCTTGGTCACCAACAGGTGGCATTAGTTCTGTTAGGTCGTATGCAGAACTTAAAAAAGCATCTGCTCTTTTACCTAAAATTGATTTATCAAATTTTGGAAGAGTAGATGGGTCTTCATACTCACAATTCACAGGAATAGCGAGAATAGAATCATGTGGTTGGTAATAAATTGCTATTTCCAACTCATTATTTATAGGGTCGCTTTTACACGCAGGAAATAATACTGCTACGACCAATACGGCATATAGCCAATTAATTTTTTTAATGTTATACATTTTTTTTATATATTTATTAATTACTAAATTCAATTTTAAAAAATATAATTCTTTACTACTTTTTATATAAAAGCATAAAGAATGAATTACAAAAATAACTTTTTTTTTCAAAAAAAAAACAAATAATTTTTCAAAAAAAAAATATTATATTTGCATTTGAACTTTATCGTAATTTATAAATAATAATTATGTATTATAAAAAAATATCTATAACATTAATTTTTTCAGTTTTATTTTTTGTTAATCTGCTTGCAGAAAATTATAATAACAAACTGACTTTTGATACATATATTTTCTTGAAAATGCACGAAAATAAAAGTATTACAAATAATAAAAGTAAATCAAAAGATTACTTTTTGCAATCCAAAAATGGAATGGAATATACCAAACTTTATCTGAAAGTTAATGAAAATTATTCTATTGAAAAACTGGAAAATCTTGGTTGCAAAGAATTAGTAAAAACCAAAAGTGTTGCTTTGCTATCTGTTCCGATAGAACAAATCGAGCAGTTATCTGCATTTGATTTTATTGAACTGATTGAAATTGCAAAACAACCAAAATTAATGCTTGACAAAGCACTACCTGCCACCAATGTTGATAAGGTTCATCAAGGACTAGACCTTGAACAATCTTATTTTGGTGAGGGTGTAATTGTTGGTATTTTGGATATTGGTTTTGATTTTACACATCCAATGTTCTCTGATGAGAATGGAAATTGCAGAGTAAAACGGGCTTGGGTTGTGGATGGTGTCCATAATTCTAATCCACCTGCAGGATTTGAAACAGGGATACTTTATACTGATTCATCTATTATAAAAAATGAAGTTAAATCTGGTAATAAATTTGATTTTCACGGCAGTCATACATTAGGAATTGCAGCAGGAACTCCTGTTCAAGGCACACAAAATAAATATTCAGGTATTGCAACTAAATCAGATATTGCTGTTGTTGAATTTGGAGATTGGGGAGACGAACCTCCCGATGATTTTGATATAAATGTTATGCATTTATTTCAAATAACTTCTTTAGAAGGGTTTAGTTATTTGTTTAAATATGCAGATAGTATGAATAAACCGATAGTAATTAATTATAGTGCGGGATGGTATGGATTTCAGTATGACCCCGATGGACAAGGTATAATGGATATTGCAATAAGCGAACTATTGAACGAGCATCCACAAGGCAAAATTTTAGTTGCATCAGCAGGAAATGCAGGTGGGGTAGAAGAAGAAGATTTTAGCCATTTTGAAATTGATAATACATCTACTGATTCCGCTGTGTTTGTATTAAGGGAACATTATGTGAATGGTATGTATTTTTGTGGTGAAGAAAATAAAAATTATACTATAGAATTGCAATTTAAGAATGGAGATGATAATGAAATATATAAGTTAATTACTTTATCTACTACTAAACCTGTTGCACTTTTAGATACTACTATTACTATTGGTATATTTCAACCTGCTTATAAAGAATATTCTTATTGGTTGTTGGGTTCTATAAAGCCCCCTAGTACAACTAATAGAAGTGCTATTGAACTTATGTTGTTCCGTCCTGACCATTTTAGCTGGGAGTTAAAAGATACTATTACAATTATTGTTAGAGGCAATAATCAGATTATTCATACTTGGCGAGAAAATGGTGGTTTAATATTAAAAACAGACAACATTACTGCTAATGGTAATTATACTATGGGTTCTCCTGCAATGTTAGATGAAGTTATTGGGGTAGGTGCTTATAAGAGTAAGAATTATGGTCCTTATGTGGAGGATGATGGAGAAATAGGTGACATTGCTTTTTTTAGTTCGCAAGGTCCTTTATTGAATAAAAAAATTAAACCTGATATTACTGCTCCGGGGCATACATTATTTGCTGCGATGAATAGTTTTTGTGGTGATGATGTGGATTATTATGATGAGAAAATACAGTTTAGCAATTATGGAGTTGTTGCATGTAGTGGCACTTCAATGTCATCTCCTATGGTGGCAGGCATTGTAGCATTAATGTTAGAAAAGAAACCTAATTTAACACAGGCAGAAGCAAAAGAAATTATCCGTATAACAGCAATAAACGATGATTTTACAGGTGATGTTAGAGATAATAAAAGTCCTGTTTGGGGCTGGGGAAAGATTAATGCTCATGCTATTATGAAGTATTTGGAAAAAGTTAGTATTGACGAAAATTTGAATATGGATTTGTATGTTTTTCCTAACCCGACAACGGACTTTATAAATGTAATATTTGATAATCCATCTGCGAGTAATGTAAAGATAGATATATTAAATTCATTAGGACAAATAATTTCTACCCCGATAGATAAGTATTGTGAATCGGGCATTCAGGCAATTACTATAAATGATTTAAAGTTACCCGTTGGTGTGTATTTTGTGCGTATGAATACAAATAAAACATCCCAAGTGAAAACTTTCATAGTGAAATAATTATATTCTATGAATTTATTTCTTGATATGCTTCATTATAGATGCTATATTATAGATGCTGTCTATTTTTTATAAAGCAGATGCAGAAATAAGTCCTGTGTAGAGAGTGATAATGTATAAAACATTTTTATGTCCAAAGAAAGAATAAGTTGGTATATTTACGATTTTGCTAAAACAGCATTCAATACAAGTGCTATAAGTGTTTTTATAGGTCCTTATTTCAATCAAATCGTTAATAATACGGCAGATATTAATGGTAATATACTTTTTTTTAACATTATAAATATTTCTGCAGGTTCATTTTATCCCTTTATTGTGGCTATCTCACTACTATTGCAAGTTCTTATACTTCCTATTTGTTCTTATATTGCTGATAATACTAATTATAGCAAACATATTCTTTTTATTGCTACTTATTGTGGTTCTATAACTACAATGTGTTTCTTTTTTATTAATGAAAATAATTATAATTTTGGAGCAATTTTATTTATAATTGCTAATATTTGTTTCGGATTAGCCACCTCTATTTATAATTCTTATTTTAATTATATAACAACAAAGGAAAATGCAACAAAAATATCTTCTATTGGTTGGGGGGCAGGATTTTTGGGTGGCGGAATATTATTGCTTCTTAATTTATTGCTATATAATTATTCGGAAATGTTAAGCATTGATAAGAATTTAGTAATTAGGATTAATTTACTATCTGCGGGACTTTGGTGGGCTATATTTTCTATTATTCCTTTAATATATTTTAGAAAAATAACAAATAAAAAACTAAAAGAAAATTATTTAAATGTAATAAAAAATACAACAAACAGAAGCACAATTCTAATATTTTTAACTGCATATACCCTTTATTCAAGCGGAATACAAGCAATAATAACACTATCTGCATTATTTGTAAATGCAGAATTAAAAATAACAATGGACATAATAATAATAGGAATATTAATATTACAATTTGTTGCAGTAATTGGAGCAATTTTATTCAATTTAATAGCAAAAAATACCACTAATTTAGCATCATTAAAGATTAATTTAATAATATGGATTATAGCGATAATATTTGCTTACTTATTATTACAAGATGTGACAGATTTCTTTGTATTGTGTATTATAATTGGCATAACAATCGGCGGCACACAAGCAATATCTCGTTCTATTTTTTCACAATTAATTCCTAAATCAAAAGAGGCACAATTCTTTAGTATATACGAACTAAGTGGCAAAGTATTAAGTTGGTTAGGGGTATTATTTTTTGGATTAGTATATCAAATAACTTTATCTTATAGGTTGTCAATATTATCTATTGTTTTATTTTTTGCATTAGGATTTGTATTATTATGCATAAAAGGAAAAAGAGAAAAAGTTTAATTTTGCGAATATTATCTCACCCAATATCATATTTATTTATTAGATATTTTAAAATTACTAACATCGTCTTTTAACCACTGCTCCTTATGAGCGAGAAAATATGTTCTTGCTTCATCGTAATCATTAGAAATTATACCATCTAAAATAGCGTTTTCTATATTTGTCTTAATATATCCTACCATTTTAGAAGGCGGAATATTACATATAGTCATAATTTCTTCTCCACGAACAGGCGATTGAAATTCTCGTAATTTATCTTTTATTTGAACATCAATGACCATCTGTGCCATTCTATCGTATTTGGCTAAATATTTTTGTGTTAGATTTGGATTTTTAGAGGTTATATCACACCTGCATAATAAAAATAAATCTTCTAAAATTTCACCTGCATTTGCGGCTAATCTTCGAACAGCGGAATCAGTTATTTCTTCTGTTATTAAAAACGTTGGTCTTAAATGTAATCTAATTAATTTTTTTATATAGTCAATATTATCAAGTGGAAGTTTCATTTTTCTAAAAATTGGTTCAACCATTTTGGCACCTTTTTCTTCGTGTCCGAAGAAGTGCCAACCACTTCCTTCAATATATTTTTTTGTTTTTGGTTTAGCAATATCGTGAAATAGTGCAGTAAGTCGAAACCAAATATTATCACTTACATTTGCAGCGTTATCTAAAACTTGCAACGTATGATGAAAAACATCTTTATGATAATAAACTTGTCCATCTTTATTTGACGCTTGCTCTACGCCCGCAGTTGCATAAAGTTCAGGTAGAATATATTTTAGTAAGCCCGTTTTATATAAAATATAAATACCTGTACTCGGCTTATCTGACGCTATTATTTTAAGAAACTCATCTGCTATTCGTTCAGTGCTTATTATATTAATTCGCTCTGCTAAATTAGTTATTGCATTAATAGATGCGTTATCAATCCAAAATTGTAGTTGAGTAGCAAATCTTACTGCCCGCATCATTCTCAACGGGTCATCTGTGTATGTTATGACAGGGTCAAGTGGAGTTATCAATATTTTTTGTTCTAAATGCTCCACTCCGTTAAATAAATCAATTACTTCCCCAAATTTATACTCTTTACTATGACTTCTTATAGAAGCAGCCATTGCATTAATAGTAAAATCACGCCGTCTTAAATCATCTTCTAAAGTTCCTTCCTGAGTTGTTGGATTTCTGCTATTAGGTAAATATACTTCTTTGCGTGTGCCAACAAACTCTATATTTGTCTTTCCTATTGGCACAAGTGCTGTTCTAAAACGTTCATATATTACTGCTTTTGTATTAAATTCTTTTGCTACAATCTTAGCAAAATTAATACTATCACCAATAACTGTGCAATCAATATCATAACAACTTTTATTTAGCAAAGAATCACGGACATATCCACCAACAACAAAAGTATCAATATTATATTTATCTGCAATAATTCCTATTTTTTTTAATATTGGTTCATTAATATTTATTTTCATATTATACAAAAATAGCACTTTTTTTTTTAAATTAGGGGATTGCGGAACAAGTCCGCAATGACGCTTTTTTATATTTATATAATTAAATATAATATGAAATAAATAATTTTTATTTTTTATTTATTAAATATAATTTTTTGCAAATAAAACTTACCATTAAGTTCTATTTTAACAAAATAAACCCCATTAGATGTATTTGGATACCAATCAAATTCTATTAAATCATTGTCATCTATGAATAATACTACCGCACCTAATTCATTTGTAATTTCTATGGATTGTGTTCCTGTAGGTAATTTAATTTTACAAAAATCATCAAAAGGATTAGGCGAAACAATAAAGTTTTCAACTATATCATCTTCCTTAACGCTTAAATAACTATAAATAGGTTCTGATGCTTCTAATAACGTTGCTTCAAAATTAATAAATTGCGAATGCAATGTTGAAGTTTTATTGCTTCCTACTACAAACCAATTATTATATGTATCAGGTATTGGAATAATAATTTTTCCATTAGAACTAAAATCAAATTTTGAATATGCTTCAAATGGCTGTCCTGCTTGGACTTTATCAAAATTTGCCTCATCAACAACAAAATATGTTAGGTATCCTGTGCTATCTGGTGACCAATAATGAAATGTTCTATTATTAGATTTTGCAACAAGTATATCATTAGCCGTCATATCCATTTCTAAAGCATATCTTGTTTTTTCAATGTCATTAATTTGAGTAAAATTATATGATGGTATTTGATAATTAGATATAGTAATATCTTGTTCGTAAACCATACCTGCTTGTGATTTTGGACCTGTAAGTTGTCCATTTGAAACTTGTCCTACAGCAACATTATATGTGTTTTCTGGTTGTGGAAATTGTTCGCCAGGTAACCCCGTATGATATATTTTGTATAAATAATGTTTATTATCACCGACTAACATTCTGGCAATTCCATCCCTATCTGTATATTCGTCTCTTGAAAAACTATAAGTAGGATTAAAATTAGAACCAAAAGCGTGTGGTAAGCCGTGTAAATTTACACGTGCCCCTGAAATAGGTTTTCCATCTTTATCTTTTAATTTGAATACAATTTCGCAAGTTTTTGTATACCCTTCTGTGTTATTTAAAAAATATCCATCAGGACGCATACCATTTACAGTTGATATAATCCAGTAATCAGGCGCCATATCTTCATAAGTGCTATTACTATTTAAATGAGTCCATCCCCAGCCACTTGTTCCATTACTATTTGTTGGCACTAAACCACCTCTAAAAAATTCAAAATGTTGCCATCTATCAGCATCATATACAGCACCAAATACGTGGTCCTCACAATGTGTAATACGTGTAATTATTGGTATCAAGCAAGTTCTAGTAGCAGCAACTAATAATTGTGTATCTTCACCACAGCGACCTCTATGGTGAGTTAATACCTGGTTTGGGGCTATAGGTCTAAAATCATTACTTGACGGGTCGCCTGGGACTGCCCTTGAACACCAATTTCCCAACACATCCAAAGCAGTATTTGTATTTTCATTGTATGCTCTATTAAAAAAAAGCAAATTATAATCTCTATCAAATAAAACTTCAGGCGATTGCATTAGTTCGCCTAAACGAGGAATTGATACAACTTCTCCTGCTGTTGTTTTTTGATTAACAGGTCTATAATCGTGGTTAGGGTCAGGGTTAGACCAATAAAAATCTCGCCAAGAATATCCCCAAGTTCTTTGTGTAGTCCAACTTGGACTATCCGTATATTGGATAGTTTCCTGATATATTTGTGGATGAACTACATACCAGTAATAAATTTCCGCTGGGATTTCAGTCCATATAGGAGTAGCGGTTTTACTTGTTTTGTGCTTATAGCGGGTAGTTGTATAATAATTTCCGCTGGCATAATCGCCGTGTTCAACAAGTTCTACATATTTTAACGAATCTGCAATAGTATAAATATGTTTGACATCGCCAATAAGTCGTTTCATATCTCCATTTATAAACGCACTATTAGACAGCGTTTCTACAGGAATGTGTGCTACTAAAAAAGCAACTTCATCTACAATTTTAATATCGTCTTTAGCAGCATCCAATATTAATTGTGCATAAAGTGCTTCATTTCCTGCTTTTGCTAAATTAAGTTCGCGGAACTTTATTAGCAAATCATTTCGCATCCATATTGGAGCAATATTCATTGCTTCTTGGCATTTAACATCCAATTTAAAATCTACTCTATAATAATCCATAGAGCCAGATATTAGATTTACTTTTAGAGCAAAATATTCACCTGGTCTTAGATAATTGGTGTTCTTTACACTTGCCATCAGTTTATCTAAATTTTTTCTATTAGAATAAACATTTTGTGGCTCTTTCGTGCCAATATATGGAACGTATTCGTCTTGCGAATAAACATTAACTTTGCCCTCAATATAATCAAATTGTTTGAGAGTCGTATCAACGATTCCACGAAACATACCACCCGTAGGGTCAGTTAAAATAATATTTTCATTCGCAGAAATACTTGTTGTTTTAAAAATAATTAGAGTAGCCAAAAAACACATTAGCATACTTTTAGAGGATAAAAATCGATACATTTTCGTTTCCTAATAATATTTAATAAATATAATTCTCAAATATAATAATAATTTTTTTTTATTTTAATAAAAAACATAATATTTTAATTTTTTTACTACAAGTAATGTATTATAACAAAGAAAAATATTCTTCATTTAATGCTCATTATTCACCAATTTTTCACTTATTTCATATACTACTTTATGGACTTCGCCCCTTCCTATAACTAATAAAACAGAACTAAAAGAAAATTCAAATATAAGTTGAAGCACTTCTACATCTTCTAAACTTTTTATAGAAGATAAAAAATTAATAAATTTATACAAATTATTACTAAAGTTTGCTCCACTAATACATATTACTGAACAATCAATAAAATCTCCAATATCAACTTTCAGATTATTTTTACAAAGCAATGTAATATATTTTCTATTGCAATAACCCGAATAAAGCACATTTTCATTATTATTATACTCAATTGATTTTTTATTACTTATACTTAAAATACAATTTTCTTTAGCAATTACAGAATTTATTCTAAATAAATTATTTTCATTATCAGTAGTAATTAAAGTTCCTTCATTGGTAGGGTTAAAAGTATTTAATATTCTTATATTTATATTTTTTTCAATAGCAGGTAGAATAGTTTTAGGATGCAATACTTTTGCTCCCCAAAAAGATAGGTCTTTAATCTCATTAAAAGACATTTGTTTAATAGTTCGAGTATGACAACAATAACGCGGATCCGCAGATAAAATACCATCTACATCTGTCCATATTTGTATCTCTTCTGCATTAATAATAGCACCAATAATAGCAACAGAATAGTCAGACCCACCTCTACCAAGCGTTGTCGTCTTTTTAGTTATTCCATTATTATAAGAACCGATAAAACCTTGTGTAATAATTAAATCGGATTTAACTCTATTAAATTCTTCTTTTATATTTTGCGAACATTGTTCTAAAATTGGAACTGCTTCATTATAATTATCATTAGTATATATAAAATTGCGAGCATCTAAAAACACACTATTTAATTGATGTTCTTTACATATAAAATGAAAAATAGTCGTAGATAATAGTTCACCAAAAGATAAAATTGTATCCAATGTTGCACTTGTTAATTCTTTCAAAAAAGAGATACCGAGAACTATATCTTCTAAATCATTCAACAAACATTTAACTTCTTTTGTAGCAGTTATTAAATAGTTCTTCAATGTAGAATTTAGGATATTTATATGATGGTTTTTAATATAATTTAATATATTTTCTTTTTGATTATTAGAGTTTTCGGTTTTATCAGCAGATATTATAGCAAGTTGTTCTAACTTATCAGTAATACCCTTGCAGGCAGATAGAACAACAACTTTTGAATCTGCAACATTATTAATAATATTTAGAACGTTCATCATTTCATCAGCATTAGCAACAGAACTACCGCCAAATTTCATTACATTCATAATAGTTTTATTTTAATATTTTAAGCAATTTACATAGTAATATATATATTTTATTTGAAAAAAATGTTATAAAATAAGTTTTTAATATTTGTGTCGCTAATGATTTAATATATATCATTAATAAAAATACGTGATTATATTTATTTATATCAAATCTATATTAATTATAATTTGATATGTAAAGTATATTAATTTTATATTTTATTGTTTAATTATAAATTAAAATTATTGATAATACATAGGCAACGAATATATGCTATGAGGCAACGAATATATGCTAAAAGGCAACGGTTATATGCTAAAAGGCAACGATTATATGCTAAAAGGCAACGGTTATATGCTAAAAGGCAACGATTATATATTAAAAGGCAACGATTATATGCTAAAAGGCAACGATTATATACTAAAAGGCAACGATTATATGCTAAAAGGCAACAAACGTATCCTATAAAGGCAAAGGGGTTTGCCTTTTAACTAATATTTATACTCTTTTCTTATTCAAATTTTATCTCTTCAAAATCATTTTTATACAAAAAAAACTAAAATTGTTGCTATTTTTGTAAAAATAATTATAAAATATGAAAACAGAAATATACGAACTGCATTCTAATAATCCTGAAGTCCGAAAAATAAATATCATTGTAAATAAATTACGAAATGGCGAAATTATGTTATATCCGACAGATACGGGATTTACTCTTGGATGTCAATTAGGGAATAAAGTAGCAATAGAAAGATTACGGTGGATAAGAAAATTATCAGATAAGAAATCGCTTACTTTTTTATGCAATAATTTATCAAATATATCTGAATATGCGATGGTGAGTAATCTTGCATATAAAACAATTAAGCGACTTATCCCTGGTCCTTATACTTTTATATTGCCTGCAACAAAACTTTTACCACGTCTTGCAATGCATCCGACACGCAAAACCGCAGGCATTAGAGTTCCTGATTGTAATATTTCGCAAACTATAATTAATGCTATGGAAGAACCAATTATTTCTATTTCTGCTAAAATAGACACAGACAATGAAGAAGATTATTTGTATTTAGAACCTGAAGATATTATAGAAAAGTTTTATAATTTAGTAGATATAATAGTTGCTTCAGATAATTATAATTTTAAGGGTAAATCTACAGTAATAGATATGGTAAGTGATGATTTTAAAATAATACGTGAAGGTGCTAATTTGGATGAGGTAATTAGTTTAATAGATTAAATTATAGATATTAAAAAGTAGTTTTTTATTTTTCAATTTTATTTTTTACAAAATTATATGTATCAGGTAAAAATCTAAATATTTGATATAATTTTAGGTTGTAATGTTTCTTTGCATACTTGAAAAATAATGTCGATAAAATAAATACGAAAATAATATAAGGTATTGCAACTACTTCAATAGTATGTGGAAATATTATTGCTACGCACCAGAATGAAATTAACCAAAAAACAACTCCAATTAATGTATATTTAGATACTAATTCAGGTTTCCCTTCTGCATTTATAGTCGTATTCAATAGTGTTAATGGTAAAAATAATGAAGATAACATTAACCAATTAAAAATTGGTAGAGCAGCAGTAAATCTATCGGGTAAAAACAAATCAAATAAATTACTTCCAAACATCCAACAAAGCATAGTGCATATAAGAAAGAATATAAATAATAGCGAAATTGTCTTGCTAATTAATTTATTGATATTAATCATATCATTATTAGCAAAATATTTAACTGTTGGTGAATAAATTGTTTGACAAATAGCATTTGTTAAGTCCTCTACAAAACGAAATATTGTTTTTGCAGGTGCATAAAGTCCTACCATATTAGTCCCAAAAAAATATTGAATAACATAAACGTCTAATGTTCGTGGAATAGTAAGTGCTATACTCCCGATAGAAAATTTCACTGAATAAGAAATAATATCTTTATATTTTATAATAGAATTTTTATTAGGTAGTTTGAACTTCCAATATTTAATATTTAAAATTATTCCGACAACTACTGATAAAGCACTGCCGATGTATGTAATATTAATTAAATCGTTATGTGTTAAAAATGTATTATTCAAAACATTATAAAAAATGATGCCACTCATAGTTCCGAAATAAATAAGATTTAAAACAAATAATCGTCCAATTTGGGTCTCTCTATAACAAATAGCCATATTAAAATAGCGTGGGATAGTAAGGAGCATAATTATTGGCAAAGCATCAATTATGCCTACTAAATGCTCTTCGTTAAAAATATTAGCCAAAGGATGTTTTGCAATTATAATTAATGCATTTAGAAATACTACTATAATAGTTATATTTAAAATAGAATAGAAATTTACAACAAGGTTTTGTTTCTTATCGTTTGAAAAATGCAATAATGATTGAAGACCAAGATAATAGCCAATAGAAAATATTAAATTATGAATATTATTAAATAATGTAAACAAGCCAAGTTCAAAACTATCGGTAACTCGCAACAAAGAAACAGTTGCAATACCATATAGCACAAAAGTCATCTTATCAAGTGCGGTCCAAGATATATTTTTAATGTTTTTAGATATATTCATAAGCAAAAATAATATTTTATTTTTAGAAAAAATTAAAAGAGTAAAACAAAATAGTTAATGATACAATTTTCTTTATAAATAATCTCAAAATAAAATGTTATTTTTGTGTTTTTATATATTAATTTATTCATAAAAAATATGTTATTATTATCAAAAAAAATATTCGTGCTATCCTTTTTAGTATCTATTGTATATCTTAATGCAAATGAAATTAATGTAATTTCCTCGTCGATGGAATTCATTGAATTAAACTACAAACCCGATTACAAAGGATATGAAATAATAGATATAAAAGGACAATCATTTATAAAGCCCATATTTGAAAATTGTAATTATATTTTAAATAATTATAATAAGCCGATGTTATTTGTTAAATCAGCATTAATTACTGTTCCAACACCTGATGATTTTAGATTAGAGGATGTAAAAATGGAAATTAATTCTATTGGACACGGATTTATAGCTCCTACTCCTATTATTAATTTCTATGATGAAGTAATGACCGAAGAATATGAATATATCCCTGATGATTATAACGATTTTGAAGATAAAAATTGGATAAATGTAGAATATATTGGCATGTTGGGTTATAGACATATTGCAAGAGTAGATTTTATTGTTGCAAAATATAATACAAATATTCAAGCAATAGAAATTCCGATAGAATTCTATGTTAAAATTAAATTTAACCAAGTCAATAATCAAATTAGCAATGAGCATTTTCAATTAAAATACTTAAAAAATGATTTAGAAATTACTATCAATCACAATGAAACCCGTAGTTGGTTGACAGATAGAAAAACAGAAAAAAATAAAGATGTTTTCCAATCAGAAGTATTAAATTTGAATAATATAAGCGAGGGTAATTGGTATAAACTTATTATAAACAAAGAAGGGATATATAGAATTACTGCTTCTAATTTGGAAAATATGGGCATAAAAATACCACCTTCGCAACTCAATACTATAAAGATATATGGACAGAGTGGCAAACCAATGGCTAAAGAATTAAGTAAAGATTTTTCCTTAAATGAACAAGAAATAATAGTGAATACTAATAATGATGGCTCATTGGAAAGCATAGTATTTTACGCTTCGGGTCCGACAGGTTTTGAAATGGATAATTTTTCTAATATTTATTTACAACGCCATTATCTTAATTATATGGATACAAAGAATTGCTATTTACTTACTTATGGCAAGTCAGAAGGGAAAAGAGCAATTCCAATTCCACAAGAAAATGAAACTACAACCTCGAAACCTACTACATATAAAGCATCTATATTTTCAGAAGAAGATAAATATATGCCAGGAAAAATAGGTTCGGGCTTACAATGGTTCGGTGAATCAATTTTAAATAATAACTCATTGATAGATAATTTGCATAATTTTAATAGAAACGGCAATGTAGAATATGTTTTTTCTGTAGGACATACGGCTCCACAAGATCAGAATTTAACGGTTTATCAAGGAAGTAATCAGATACTTAATATAGTAATGGCTAATGGTATTCCGAATAGTTATGCTCATGCAAGGGTAGTTACAAATTATGTTTCTGCTCCTGCAAGTCAAATATCGTCAGACAATCGTTCTGTGTTAAGGTTTAATTATAGTGGGCTATCTTTATATCCTTATCATAATTTTTATGAAATTCATTATCCAAGCAATATGGTTCCTATAAATAATGAAATTACACTATATAGTAATATTGCAAATTATAATACCACAGACGAAGTAGTTGAATATAGTATTAATGGTTTTAATGGTAATAGAATCTATGGTTTTGATGTATCCAATATGTCGTCTCCAAAATTGCTTACTAATATTGCCAATACAGGTGGTATGTATATTTTCAAACATAAAGAAAATAAATCTAATATTAGAAAATACTTTATTTCTTCTAACACTATTACACCTAATATAGAAGCAGTAACTTTATTAAATTTAAGAGACCTTAATGATAATTATTATTCTAATGTTGATGTTATAGTTATTAGTCCTGATGAATTTTTGGAATCAGCAAGAAATTATGCTGAATACAGGACAAAACAAAGTGGATATAAAATATCTGTCGTACCTATTAATAAGATATATGCAGAGTTTTCGTATTGTAGATTAGATTTAATGGCGATAAGACATTATATCCAATATGCATTTGAAAATTGGGATAATCCGCCAAGTTATATTGTTCTTTGGGGAACAGGACATTATGATTTCAGAGAAATTGAAGGATATAGAAATTACATACCTGCACATCAACAAACAGCCGGGCAACGAACAAAATTAGTAATTAACAACAATATGGTTATAGGTCGTAATACAGGTGATTACACCACTGATAACATTTATGTGTGTTTGGATGCTAATGATACTAATTGTTATAATCCTACTATTTCTATCGGTAGAGTTCCTATTTCAAGTAATTCAGAAGGAAATATATATGTAGCAAAGTTAGACCAATATGAAAACCGCTTAAATAAAGGAAATTGGAGACGTAATGTTATGTTGCATGCTGATGACGGTGCGGGAGAAGGCGGCAAGTCAGAAGGGGTAACCCATGTTCCTTCTTGTGAGGGAATTGCTAATGTTCTTCCATTGCAATTTATGCTAAATAAAGTATATATACATGAATATCCCGTAGAAATTTTACCAGGTAACGCAAGAAGAATCCCTAAAGCAACGGATGAACTTTTTAATCAAATTAATTTAGTTGGTAATATAATATATTCATTTATGGGACATGGAAATACGACAACATTAACACACGAGAAAACATTCGTTAGGGATATGTTGCCCCAACTTAATAACGAAGATAAATTGTTTTTCTTTTCTGCAGGTTCTTGTGATGTAGGAAAATACGACCATAAAGCAGGAACTTTGGCGGCTGATTTTGTATTACTTCCAAAAACAGGTGCTATTGGTTCATTTGCTGCATCAAGTCCTTCAACGTCTGGTGGAAACAATATGCTTCTATCTCTTATGATAAAGAGTTTACTAAATAAAAATCAATATGGCAATTATTACACAATTGGAGAAGCAGCACGGATTGCAAAAAATAATATAAGTTATCAAGATGAATCACCAATGTATATCTTATTTGGTGACCCTTGTCTTCGGTTAATTGCTCCTGAATTAAATATTCAAATTGATGAAATAAATGAGGAACTAATTGTAGAAAATATACCGCCGATAGAAGTAAAAGGTATGACTTATCTAAAAATAAAGGGAAGAATTGTTACTGAAAGTTCTGCATTTGTTTCTAATTTTAATGGAACAATTAATGTTATATTAAATGAGCCGAAAGTTTCTATAACTAATTCAGATGACCTTGGAAATGTATTCAAATATATTAAAAATGGTGCAACTTTAAATTCAGGGGTATTCAAAGTAATAAATGGTGAATTCTATATTGAATTGCTTATTCCTGCTGATATAAGTTTTTCGGAAAATAAATCTATTTTATATTTTTATGCTTCAAGTGATGATGATAGATTTGCTATTGGGATAAATAATGATATACTTATAAAAGGTATATCTACGAGCATTGAAGATGATGGCGAAGGTCCTATAATTACAATACATTTAGACAGCAAATTATTTAAATCAGGCGATACTGTATCACGTAATCCGTTATTGATGGTGCACTTATGGGACGAGACAGGAATAAATACCACAGGACTTGGTATAGGACATAAGATAGCAGCAAAATTAAATAATGGTCCAACTACTATGGATTTAACACCATATTTTACTCCTTCGCTTACAGAATCTAATGCGGGTGATATACAAAAATATTTAGGCAAACTTTCACCGGGCAAGCATTCTATTACAATCAGAGCATGGGATGTATTCAATAATTATACAGATGAAAGTGTTGATTTTATAATTCCTGCAGAAAAAGATGAAGGTATATTGAGAGCATCTTTTGTTCCCAATCCTGCTTATAGTTCAGAGAAAATAGGCGTTGCTGTATATTATTCTGTTAATCCACCGATAGATGCGAATATTATCGTATATGATGATTTAGGCAAAGAAGTGTCTAATTTTGATACAAAATTTACAACTGATGGCTATTCTATTGTTGATTTTGATACCAAAGATAATATTCCATTATCTAATGGAACATATTATTATTATATAAAGTTTAAATATAACCAAACAAAGACATCACACTATTGGTGCGAAAAATATGGGACACTCGGTGTTATAATTAGATAAAGAATAGTTTTTTTGTTTTGTCATTATTATGTAAAAAAACCAAAACTATATAGTTACTAAAAATAACACTACAATAAAAAAAACATCTAAACAAAGTCCAGATGTTAAAAGAAGTATAAAATGAAAAAAAATATTTTAAATATTTAAGCGGAGGATGAGGGACTCGAACCCCCACAACCGTGAAGTCGGCGGTTTTCAAGACCGCTGCAATACCAATTATGCGAATCCTCCAATGATATTGTTAGGTTTTTACCAAAAATAAAATACAAAAATAATATTTTTTTTTCTAATTTCCAAATTTTTTTTTAATTACATCTTATTTTTTATGAAAATTAAAATCACAAAAGTAAATAAAACTTCTAATGTAAAACTTCCAACATACCAAACTGTCGGAGCAGCAGGAATGGATATATGTGCTGATATTAGCACTACTATGACAATAAAATCAGGTGAGGTTGCTATTATACCGACAGGGCTTGCTATTGCCCTTCCTGATGGCTATGAGTGTCAAGTCCGTCCTCGTAGCGGTTTAGCGGTAAAGAATGGAATCTTTGTTATTAATTCTCCGGGAACAATTGATAGTGATTATAGAGGTGAAATTAAAATTATTCTTGCAAACTTCGGAAAAGAGGATTTTAATATAGAAAATGGGATGCGAATTGCTCAATTAGTCATTAACAAATACGAAAAAATTGATTGGCAAGAAGTAGATTCATTGGATAATACTCGCAGAGGGGATGGTGGATTTGGAAGCACGGGACAATAAATAAGCACTTAGTATAAAATATACAAAGTGCTTATTTACAAAGTGTTTATTAACAAAACAATATAAATACCGCTTGCCGTTAAAACTTATATCCTAAAGTTAATCCTATAGAATATCCATTATCTCTTGGGACTTTTGATATTGTGCCAAATGTATATCCAACAGGATAATAATCTTTTTTATTTAATATATTTTTTAATGACAAGATAGCATAAAATTTATTCAAAAACTTTAAATTACTTCGTGAATAGAAAGGTCTATATACTAAATTCATATTTAGTTTATGAGCATCAGGAAGATTTGTTAAATTATATGTTTCATCTACATCTCTATCTATTGCTACTCTACCTGTTTCATATTTTCCAAGTAAGTTAAGATAAAGAAAATCTATTACTTCAATAGATATACCATATATGAATGTGTTTCTATATGAACCTATTTTTACATCTTCTATTAGATTCTTGTCTGTATTATCATCAATATCTACAAAAGAGTAGGTATTACCTAAAAAAGCGTCTATACCAAAATTAGTTTTATATTTTGCAAAAACTGAAGCCCCAAATGTATTTACTCTAACATCTTCTGCGTTAATTGTTAAATATGGATATGTTTCATCTATAGTTTTAACACTTTCAGCTGTTTCATAAATAAAATTATTGATAGTATTTTGAAATATAGATACTTTACCTGAAAATTTATCTGATGTGTATGTATAGTTCAATTCGTATATTCTTGCAGTTTCATAGTGTAAATGTCCCATTTTGTATGTGGTATCAGATGTTATTTCATCTATATCTATAGTTGTAGCATAATAACTTTCATAACCCGATGGTCTTCTGGCAGTTGTTCCAAATAACCCTTTTATAATTGAATTATTACCTAAATCAAAAATTACACCAATTCTTGGTAACAATACAGAATTATTATCTATATCTTCTACATCATTACCAAAAGAAATTTCATATCTAATGCCTGCAAAAAAATTAAACCAATCTGTTAAATCATTTGTATATTCTAAATAACCACCAAATATTTTTATAGGAGACAATATATCTTTTGTTTCTACATTAGGTCCATTGTTTTCAGATTCTAAAAATATTAAATCATAATTAATACTACCTGTATAGTTTACAGACGCTATAAGATTAGAATGATTATTTATTTCTATATTATCTAATATTTCGAACATTAAACCCGAAAATATAGGATTCTCTATTTGATTTAATAAAGTTATTAAAGTTATTTCATCATCTTCATCTTCTGTCAAATAATTATAATGTAAATTTGATACAGACCGAGTGTATTGTAATTTTGGCTTTATATTATGCGTCATATCTAATAAATCTATTTCATAATTATACTTTAAGATAATATTTGTAAAACTCATATCTATTTTGGCATTATCGTCATTAAATATTGTTTCATATCCTGCTGATGGATAGCGTCTATTATTTAGTGTTTGCATTGCGTGTAAAGTAAAATTATTATAATTTGTTTGCAAATAAAAAACATTACCGAATGAATTATTTTTATGGTCTGCTATTCCACCATTGGCTGCTCTTGGATTGTAATAAGGATTTAGAATAGTATCCCCTAAACTATTTAATGTATATTTTTTCCCATAAATAGAATTATCATCATATTCTTCAAAGTATATATCATTGCCATTATTATAAGTTCCTCGGTAAGAAAACATTATATCAAAACCATTTTCTAATTTATATCCCGTTGTAAATTCAAAATAGGTGTCGCCTATATTTGTGGTGCCTGCTTTTATGCTACCCCCATCAAAATCTTTCCCATCTTTAGTTACTATATTTATTGCACCAAGTATACCATTGTAACCATAATTAAAAGACGGCGAGCCAGATATTATCTCTACTCGTTCAACGAAATCTAAACTAATTTCAAGAATGCTACTATTTAAAATAGACGAAAAAACATAATCAGTTAATGGATTATCATCTATTGTAATAGCAATACGCGTTCCATATGAATTAGGAAATGTGAGCCCACGGACACCTAAAAAACTCCATATCATATCACTTCCCATACAATAATCGGATACATAATGTAAAATATCATTAAAAGATGTTAATCCTTTTTTTTGAATATCATCGGCAGTAATTATAACTATAGAATTGCCAGAGTATTTTAATACTTCATGATATTTTACATCGCCTGATATTTCTTTAACTAACAAACTACCAGAGTCGAAAGCTTCATTTATTGTTGTTGTATCTTCTTGACTATACAAAAAAACAGGCGACAAAAAAATTATTAGAAGCAAATAATTAAATTCTTTTTTCATATAACTATTTTATAATATTAGAACATTTTAAATAATTACAAATATACTATTTTTTTTGAAAAAAAATGTTATTTTGCAAATTTAAAATTTGCAAATAATAAAATTAAATAAAAGGAAAACACAATGAGTGTTATTTTAGATATTTTTGGTAGAGAGATTTTAGATTCACGTGGCAATCCAACGGTGGAATGTGATGTGATTCTTGAAGACGGCTCTTTTGGCAGAGCCGCAGTTCCATCGGGTGCAAGCACAGGCGAACACGAAGCATGTGAACTTCGCGATGGTAATCCTGACCGATATCTCGGCAAAAGTGTTGAAAAAGCAGTAGAAAATATCAACACAACAATCGCAGAAGCCCTTGAAGGACTTGATGCAACAGAACAAAAGCAAATAGATAGCATTATGATTGATATTGATGGCACTGAAAACAAATCAAAACTTGGTGCTAATGCAATCCTTGCTGTCTCTCTTGCTTGTGCTAAAGCAGCGGCTGAATATCACGGAATGCCGCTATATAAATACCTCGGCGGATGTAGAGCAGAAATACTTCCTGCCCCGATGATGAATATTCTCAATGGTGGCAAACATGCCGATAACACTGTTGATATACAGGAATTTATGATTATTCCTGCAGGTGCTTCTACTTTTAGAGAAGGATTAAGAATGGGGACAGAAATATTCCATCATCTTCGTAACGTGTTAAAGAAAAAAGGATATAACACTTCTGTTGGTGATGAAGGTGGTTTTGCTCCATCGCTAAAATCAAATGAAGAAGCGTTTGATGTAATTATTGAAGCAATTCAATCTGCGGGATATAAACCGAAAGAAGATATTTTGCTTGCTATTGATGTAGCGTCAAGCGAAATGTTTGAAAATGGAAAATATAAATTATTCAAATCAGACCCTAACAAATTGCGTTCAAGCGATGAAATGATTAAGTGGTATGAAGGTATGGTCAATAAATATCCGCTAATTTCTATTGAAGATGGTTTAGACCAAAACGATTGGGAGGGTTGGAAAAATTTAACTAATGCGCTTGGTAGTAAATGCCAACTTGTTGGTGATGATTTATTTGTTACTAATCCTGAATTTTTGCTTCGTGGTATTGGTGAAGGTATTGCAAATGCAATTTTAGTTAAAGTAAATCAAATAGGCACTCTTACTGAAACGCTTGATGCAATTAGTATTGCCCAACGCAATGGTTATAACACAATTATTTCGCATCGTTCAGGTGAGACAGAAGATTCTACTATTTCTGATATTGCTGTTGCAACTAATTCGGGACAAATCAAAACAGGTGCACCAAGTAGAACAGATAGAGTTGCAAAATATAATCAACTATTACGCATAGAAGAATTGCTTGACGAAGATGGCATTTATGCAGGTAAATCTCCTTTCAATATGTTTTTGTAATTTTATATACTATGCAAAATATAGTATGCAAAGCAATCCATTGTTATTTGGATTGCTTTGTATATTATAAAATGTTCAAATATGAATAGAAATATATTTAAACAAAAAAATGAAAAAAATAACATTTTTTTCATTTTTTTGTTTATTTTTGTATTTTTTATAATCAATTTTTTAGTAAAATCAATGGCAAAGGCAAAAACTTCTAACAAATCACAAAATAAAAAAGCGAAACAAACTACTGTTCGTATAGAGCATAAACCTTATCCTGCAGCAATTAACAAACGACTACACCAAATTCGGTTTAATATGAATGAAAATAAAATTGACGCTGCTTTTATTTCATATCTTCCTAATATTCGTTATCTTACTAATTATTCAGGGTCGTGGGCTTATATGCTTATAACAACCGATGAAATATATTTCTTTACTGATGACAGATACGAAGAACAAGTTCGCACCGAACTTTATGACCTCAATAATATGAGAGTTCATATAACAAGAGATGTATGGAAATATATAGAAGATTTAGGAATTACTAAAACTATTAAAAATATCGGAATAGAACAAGACCATTTAAGTTATGCAGAAGGAACTGAAATTAGGATGAAAATGAATAAGTTGGGTATTAAATTTAGACCAATTAGTGACATTGTAGATTTATACACACAAGCAAAATCACCCGAAGAACTTGAATGCATAAAAAAATCTTGCAATATAGCAGAGGACGTATTTGGGTATATTTTAGATGTTATTAGACCTGGAGTTAGTGAGTTAGATATTGCGGTAGAAATTGATTATCAAGCAAGGTTGCGAGGTTCAGAAGGATGTGCTTTTGATACTATTGTTACAAGTGGCGTAAGAGGGGCATTAGTTCATGGACAACCAAGCAACAAAAAGATTAGAAGGGGTGATATAGTATTGATGGATTTTGGCTGTAAAGTAAATGGGTTTTGTTCTGATATTTCGCGGACTGTATGTTGTGGAAAGCCGAAGGCAGACCAAAAGAAAATATATAATATATTATACAATGCTATGTCGGCTGCTATTAAAGAAGCAAGGGCAGGAATGAAAGGTGATTATTTAGACGGTATTGCTCGTAAAATAATTAAAGATGCGGGGTATGGTGATTATTTTAAGCATTCATTAGGTCACGGAATTGGGCTAATTTGTCACGAAAGACCTACTATTACATTTCGTCTCTATGACCAAATAATTCCTAAAGATGTTGTTCTTGCTATTGAGCCAGGAATATATTTACCTGATATGTTTGGAATGCGAGTAGAAGATAATGTTTTAATCGGACATACAAAAAATATTAAACTTACAAATGCACCTGATACATTAATACAAGTATAAGTCAATGATTTTGATTTGTATAAACAAATGTATAATCTTGTTATATTTTATTAGTTATTATTACTTTTAGAGAATTATCTATAAGAGTAGTGCAAAATAGATAATAATCGTTGCCATCTTTTAATTTTAATGTTTTTTGGACTTCTTCAGGATTGTCAGGAAAATTACGACATTTAATAGAAACTTTGCTTTCTTTATCTATAGTTTCTAATATTTTTTTCTTATCGTAATTAACAATATCTACAACCTCATATATATTACCAGGGAATTTTTTCTTTTCTTTATCTTTATTTTCTGCTGTAAATAAATGAGAGTTAGGATGCAGTTTAGATATATTAAAATTAGAACACAAAATATTCCAACAAGACAATTTCATAATTGAGGCATTGGGTTCGAAAAGATATTTATCCACAGAAGCAGCATATTGCATCTTATTTGAATTTGTTAAACGATATTCTAATATTTGTTGATTCTTAATAATAGATTTTATATCATTATTTATTTGTTTATAATCACAAATAAAATTTGTTCCAACAAACATAATATTGTCTATATCTGTTCCATTTTTATAATCACATACGACTAATAACTCTTTACAATCGTTATCTATTGAAACTATATGAATTTCTGATATATTATTTATTTTTTCTATTACTACATTAATATCTAACATTGGTGAAAGTTTAATAATTGATTTGCTTGCAACTTTTGGAAAATATTTTTGCAAAGGAAGTATGTTGGGCAACAGGTGTTCTAACAAATATACTTTTGATAAAGGTTTAGAATTTGCTAATGATAATTTATCATTTCGTCGAGATGGATCAATATATAGAACATCATAATATTTGTCGGGTGATTTAATAAAATCTTCTGCTGTAGAATTGAAACATTTGATACTTTTGAGTTTTAAGGACTTGCAATTATGAGTAAATGTATTGTATAAATAGTCATCTATTTCGCAATAAGTATGCTTTTTACTTTTTTTATATAAATAGATACTATCAATACCCAAGCCACCTGTTAAGTCAATACTTGAATTATATTCTTCTATAATATTTGATTTGTAATATGCAGCAAGTTCTGACGATGCTTGTTCGACAGACAAAACATTCGGGAATGTCCATTGTTTATCTTTTATAACTATTGGAAATTTTTCATTATATTTTTGTCTACAAGCAATTTGATTTAAAATAAAATTAAAATCTTTTTCTGAAATATTTACAAAATCTTGATTCTTTTTCTTTTTTAGAACAATTTCATTTACATCATCGTTCTTATATTTTTCTATAATATTTATTAATTTAAGTAGCATATTCTTATTTTTGTTTATAAAATAATATTTTTTTTTGAAATAAACAAATATTTTAAAATTTATGCTAATATTAATATAAAAGGTGATGTGTCATCTTTTATCATATTTATGCTATTTTTTTACACATAATGTTATGTTCTTTTATAATATTAATGTAATATCATACTTTTTAAAATACTTTTTATACTCTTTAAAACATAATTAGATTTTTTTAGTAAAAGTTTTATAAAAAAATTATAGTAATTTTTTCAATTATTTTTTATATTTTTGAAGTTTAAATAAAATTGAAAATTAAAATATATAATGAATTTATTATAATGACACAATATACGATAATGATTAATAATATAAACTGGAGGGTTTTTTGAAAAAACACCTTGGAAAAATTCTAATAATCGTCCTGCCTATTGTAGCAGCAATAATTCTTCTATATCCTACTCGGACAGCAAGTAATTTAGAAGAATTAGAGAATGCCGCAAGACAAAGAGCAAGCCAAACGGGAAATGCCGAAGATTCGCTTGCTATAATGGACGAGTTTTACAAAAAATACGGCGAAGATTTAGCAGATGCTAAAAAGAACCGTTTAAAATTAGGTCTTGATTTGCGTGGTGGTATGTATGTCACTATGGAAGTGGATATTATTAAATTGATTCAAGAGTCGGCTGCACCTGAATCTATTGACGATATATTCACCGAAGTTATAAACAAAACAATAGAAGACCAAAAAACTTCAGAAGAAGCCGTGCTTGACATCTTCTTAAAAAACTTTAAAGAAATTGCTAATCCAAACGGCAAGAATCTATTAAATTATTTCGAAACAGCAAATTACCAAGATGATTCTGTTGCTATTATCGAAAAGTTAAAAAGAAATTCTGACCAAGCAATAGACCAAGCACAAGAAGTAATTCGCAGACGTATTGACCAATACGGAGTTAGCGAGCCAAATATCAATAAAAGCGGAACAAGACGTATTGTGCTTGAATTACCGGGAGTTCAAAATAGAGATGAAATGATGTCTTTATTACAAACAACTGCAAGATTAGAGTTCAATCTTGTCCGCAATAACGAAACAATTGTAAAGGCATTCGCTAAAATAGATAAGTATCTAAGTAACCTCGAAAAAAAGAAAAAAGGTATAGAGGTTAATGAAGAAGATACAACCGCTATAGATTCTACTATGATTGCTACAAATCATACGGACAATGTAGAAACAGCAAGCACAGATACTGCAAGTAATATTACTACTGATAGTGCTGTAGCAGAAACGGATACAAGTAAAAAAAATGACCCCAACAATCCTTATGAAGGATTATCAGACGAGGAAGCCGGCAAGCGTTATCGGGAGGACCATCCATTTACTACTTTGTTTTTAACATATTATTATTATGGTCCCGAAGATCATCGGCAAATACAACAATTTGCCTATTTTAATGAAGTTCCTGAAGGCGAATATATGTTCCGTATACCAAAAGAATCAATAGATAAGTTTAATGTTATATTAAATAGAGTTGATGTTAAAAACTTCTTGCCTATAGATTTATCTATTAATATTGATGCTAAACCTGATAGGTCTGCCTTAAAACAAAATGTAGAAATATATGATTTTTATGTTTTGAAAAAAGAACCTGAATTGACAGGCGAAGTAATTACAGATGCACGTGCAACTTTTGACCCAACGTCTAATGCACCTGTTGTATCTATGCAAATGAACTCTGATGGGGCTGAAAGTTGGGCAAGAATTACAGGTGCTAATTTAAAGAAAAGAATTGCTATTGTATTAGATGATAGAGTATATTCTGCTCCAGTGGTTCAAGCAAAAATCACTGGCGGTAATTCACAAATATCAGGTATGGCGAATGCTGAAGAAGCACACTTACTTGAAATAGTTTTAAAATCAGGTGCATTGAAAACTGCTGTCACAATTATAGAAGAACGAATTGTTGGACCTTCACTTGGAGAAGATTCTATTAGAAATGGGATTCAGGCAACCATAGGAGCAGCAATTTTAGTAATTTTATTTATGTTAATGTATTATAGAACAGCAGGTGGAATTGCCGATATTGCGGTCGTAATAAATGTAATGTTAATATTGTCTGTGCTGGCTGCACTTGGTGGCACACTTAGTTTGCCGGGTATTGCAGGTATTATATTAACTATGGGTATGGCGGTTGATGCCAATGTCCTAATATTTGAACGTATTAGAGAAGAGTTAATAAAAGGTAAAACTATAAGAGCAGCAATAGACGAAGGATTTGCAAAGGCAATGAGTGCTATATTGGATTCTAATATTACAACGTTTTTAGCGGCTGTGGTTCTTTACTATTTAGGCAGCGGTCCAATACAGGGCTTTGCTTTAACATTAATAATTGGTATTGTTGGAACATTATTTACTGCTATAATTGTCACTAAATCATTGATTGAACTATATATAGCACAACGCGGAATAATGAGTTTCGGCGAATCTAAAAAATATAAACCCGTAATAAGTGGAGGGAAAAAATAATGCAAATATTTCATAAAACTAATTTTGATTTTGTATCAAAAAGAAGAATATTTTTAACTTTATCTGTAATCATTATTTTAGGAGGAATTCTGCTAATTCCAATTTTAGGATTGGACTATGGTATAGATTTCGAAGGTGGAATAGAATTAGCAGTAAAGTTTGAAAAGCCAATCAATACAGAAAGAATCCGTTCTGCTGTGAGTGAAATTGGAATACAAGGTGCCGAAATTAAATCATTTGGTGCTGAAAGTCAATATGTTATCAGAATAAAAAAATCAACCAATCCGATAAGCAATATCGTCGATGCAATTAATAAGGCAACGCCTGAATCTGAAATGACTTTATTAAAAGTAGATGAAATTGGGGCTAAAATTGGCACTGAATTAAGAAATCAAGCAATATTAGCAATGATTATTGCATTTGTGCTGATGTTAGTTTATATTGCATTTAGATTTGAATTTGTTTATGGACTCGGGGCTATTTTTGCAATTCTACACGATATTGTGATGACATTTACTGTCGCACTTGTTTTGCACAAATCGGGAATTGCAACATTAGAAATTAATCAAACATTTCTGGCTGCAATGCTCACTGTTATTGGTTATTCTATAAATAATACTGTGATTATATTCGACCGTATCCGCGAAAACATCGGCATTATGAAAGGGAAGCCATTCATTAACATTGCTAATACTTCAATCAACGAAACATTAAGCAGAACTATCATTACTGTGACAACAGTCCTATTAGTATTAATAACATTAATCATATTTGGCGGACCTGTATTACTGCCATTTGCTTTAATTATGACACTTGGAACGCTATTAGGAGTATATTCATCTATATATATTTCTAGTTCTTTTATTATATGGTTCCAAGAACGAAAAGAACGAAAAAAATCTTTGAAAAATGCTTAAATTAAAGTAAAAGAATGTTATTAAAATGTTGAGTTTGACACAACTGCTGACCTACTACCTAAATCATAAGGTAGTAGGTTTTTTTATTTTTATATGTAAAAAAATATGTGTAAAAATATGTGTAAAAATATTAACACTTTTATGTGTAAAGGAATATTTTTTTTCAAAAATATATGATAATTATTTTTTTTTGAAAAAAAAATGTTATATTAGTATTTAATAAAGTGCATATACGTTGTTAAATGCATTATTAAAAATTAAATTAAATACTTAAATACGAAATTTTTTATTAATAATATTAAGGTCTTTTTTATGAATAACTATCAAGATTTATTCAAAAAAGTTTTTATGCCAGTATGCCAAACGGCTACAACACTGGTAAATAAGTGCGTTCAGAAGTTGAAGAACGCCACGAAAGATTTCTATATATATACTTCCAATATGAAATCTTTCAGAAAATATATTATGCTGGCGGGGTGTATCGCTATACTGCTGGCTATTTGCACGCCACACGCAGAGGCAGAAGTATATCAATTTGGGAATGGAACTGGTACAACATATTACATACCAATTTATTACAATTGGACTTCAACCAATAGTATAGAATTAATTCCTTACTCAGAAATATCTGCAACAGGAGCAACAGCCGGAGGCATTACTTCGTTGGCTGTGCAATGGGCAACATGGCAAAATTTAAGTTCTACCTCTGGAGCTTCAGGTTATAGACCATATTATACACTTTATTTGGCTAATGTGGATGCAAGTATGGAAACTTTACCATCTTCTTCTTTTACATACTATAGTGGTTGGCAAGAGGTTATGAGTAAAAAAAGTTCTGCAGTGGCAGATGCAGAAAATGGTAAAACATCATTTAGTAGTGGCGAATGGCAAACATTTTATTTCGATGAGCCATTTGAATATACAGGAGGTGGATTGCTTGTTCGTTGGTGTGCTGATAGGTATCACTGCTGTGCTAATACTTCTGCTTATAGTAGCACATCGGCGTATTGGTATGGGACAAGCGTAACTGGGCGAGCATACTACAATTACACAGATGGTGCACATGGTCCTTGCACTACAAACCCTTCAAGTTCATCAACTATTAGATTGAATTACAGATTAGATATAGGTCCGACAGTAGAAACAAAAAATATATACACAGGTCCTGTAACAGATGGACCAAATCCGGTTCCGGCAGTTATGCCTACAAGTTTTGGAGCAAATGAGTTGGGTTGTTTGCCTACAGGTTCAAATTATTATTATTATGTGCATTATGCATCAACTCATGTAAGTTTTTCGCCATTAGAAATGCAACAACCAGGTAAAATAATCGGACTTGCACCTTATTTAGTAGCAGGTTGTTATTATACGTATTGGGGAATTCGGTCAAAAGACGATATAGATAGTGTCCTTATTTATATGCGAAACAGTTCATCCCCAATGACAAATCAAGGTATAGATGCAAACACAGGTAGTGGTATGTCAGGAACACCATCAACGAGGCATGCTGCAATGTTAGCCGATAACTGGGTTTGTGTAAAAGGCACAAAAGCAGCATGGAATATGACACAAACAGTGACAAGTTCGGGAATGCCATATAGTTATTGCGGTACTTCACCTTCATCTTTTCCATATAAGCAATGGGCGAATGTAAAATTAGATGAACCATTTGAATATGAAGGTGGATATTTAGATATTGCATTTCTTAATTATTATGATGGATATATGTATGGCACATGTTATGGTTGGGCTCATACAGTGCCGGGAGCTTATACAGCATACTATTATGATGGTAATAATAGTTCTGACCCAAATTTTTACGGAGGCACTTGGTATAAAGGTACGATGAGTGCTAACAAACCACTTCTTCGCATTACCTTCGAAGAACCAGACAATTCAGAAGTATTAAACCAATACCAGAGAGCAAGAGTATCGCAATCAGACGTGAAATTTACTATGCCATTTAAAAAGGACATTCCTATTTTAAATCTTACAATCACTACAAAAGGCGATTTGCCACCTTATCAGACACTAAATAGTGTGACGTTCAGTGGTAAAGGTTCTATCGGTAAGATAGATAGGGCAAAGTTATATTATACCGCCGATAAGCAGAAGTTTGACCTTAGTGCGGCGACTTTAATAAGCACATTAGATTTTGTAACGGGAACTCATACCAATACAGATGAGTTTGTATTTAACGATTTTGACCCTGTATTAATCGGCAATCCACGTGGAAGTTATAATTTTTGGTTAGCATACGATGTTAGTCGTAATTGTCCTGAAGGGGCGAATATGTTAGACGCTATGTTTGAAGGGATGAATATAAGCGGTGTTACGGAATTTGACCCGCCTGTAGATAGTCCTGACCCAGCGGGTGCGATAGCAGTACAGACAGCAACTTATTTTTATACGGGACCTGTGACAGGTACTGCTAATACACCAGCTAATGCTACAAGTACGTGGTATTATTTTGGCTATCCTTATCTTGTAGGTTCTACCTTTCAATCATACAGTGCTGAAGAAATGAATTTTATGCCGCCGGGAGTTATAACAAGTTTAGGGATTTATGGTTATAAAAGTATGAATAGCACTGACCCTGAAGGTTTTTGGGATAGTTCTTGTATTTATGTAAAAAATGCGTCTACGCCGACTGCCACTTGGGGTGCAGGAATTAATGGTATGTATACATCACTATCAAGTCAACTGGTTAGTGCATATAATTATGCCGATGTACACAAACAGTTGGTAAATGCAGGGTATACTTGCGTAAAAGGTCCTTGGAACATACATAGAGACTTTACAACTACAACACGCTGGAATGATATAGAATTAGATATTCCTTTTTATTATACGGGTGGTGTGCTTGATGTAGCATTCGTTAGATATTGTTTGGGCTGGGCATTTAATACCTCCAGCAGTTATTATGGTTATAATACTGGCGGTTATCTTTATATATCACAGAATGGACCTGCTGGTTACCAGTATGGCTATAACTCTTCAACACCTTCTTGGACTTATCCTCCATGGTATGGACCAACTACAACGTTTGGTTCTACTTCACAAGGAACAAATACTGGATACAGGGCATTAATTCGCTTGTATGTTGATATTCCGATAAATGAGTTAATAGCGACATATCCGACACATAATTCTTTGTTTTATAAAGGCGAAACAATGCCTGGATTTGAAAGACCACATATAACATATTATAGACCAAAAAATATAGGCGATGTTCCACAATGGAGTTATAGAATCATAAGGAAATCTGATGGCGCATTAGTATATCAAGCCAAATCAGGTAATGGTGCAGGTGATACATTAATGCCTTGTTCTGGTTATGGTGTGGACGATATATCATCATATCCTTTTACTGCCACAGGCATAATCGCCAGTCCAAATGGCAGTATAGATATGTTAGCAGTAAACGAGGATGTTTATGAAGTTCATACAAGGTTTTATGTAGGTAGCACAACGACTCCTGTTGAGGTTCGTGTAACAGAGTTTACAATAAAAGAGCCATTTGCAGTTTATACCAGTATGACACCTTGGAATAGAGACCCTGTAATAAAAGGTGCTACTTTACCGCCTTCACAATATCCTGGTATTCGTTACTATATGCCATCTCCTACGATGCTTCCGCCGATAATTACTTATACAATAACAAGTGTAGCAACAGGCGATGTTGTTTATACTGCATTGAGCGAGGAAACCGGTCTGCCTGAAATAGAATTAAATATGTTCACTTTGGGTGACAATACATACAATTTCAGGAATGCTACAGGTGTTGGTGCTGTGACATCGGGTGTTTCTATGGGTCAGTTAAATACATTTCCTTTAGATAAAGGTTGGTATTATATAGATGTTACTTTTGATAACAGAGCCCCAGTATCTCTTCCGCAACGTTATCGTGATAGTGTTATGATAACAGATGAATATGATATAGGAATAATTAGTGTAGATTTTCCACAAACAAGATTAACGACACCTGGCACTCCGTATATATTGAATGCGGCAATTCCATTGGAATATGTTATCTACAATTATGGTGTTCATAGTGTAGCAGCATTTAATATGACTATAAAAATATATAACGCCAGCGGACAGGTTATTAAAACTGTAATAGATACAGTTAACAATCCTTCATATCCTATGCCACCTGTATCTATGCGAAATTATGTAGCAAAAGAACGATTAGTTTTAAGCAATCCTGATTTTGTTATAGGTGGGAATTATTATATAACCGCAGAATTGGAGATGATTAACCCTGCAGAACCTGAAGCAGTTTATACCAATAATTTTTGGCCTGAGGACAACTTAACAAGACGATACTTTAGCGTCCAACCAGCCCAAGCATTGACAGCAGGTCAGTGGATACATCCTGTTCAAGGCGGCGATTATAGATATCCTGTTTTTCCAACTATTCCAATATCTAATACAGGAACAATAGATATAAGCGGAATAGCGATGACTTTAGATATAACAGGTCCTACGGGTTCTGGCTATCATAAAACTTGGACTAAATTACTTGACAACTTACCTCCGGGGGCAGTGAATTATCCGTTCCAATTTGATAGTATATTTTTCCCAATAGAACCTGGACAATATAGTTTTAGTCTTACATATTCTATAGACGGAGTTCCTCAAACCCCTATAAATAGGAACATCAATATATCTGCGGGATTAGGACAGGCAGGGGGTGTAACAAGATTTACAATAGGTAGAGGTTCAGGGGCTAACCACTTCGCCACAATAGAAAATGCAATGGCAGCATTATTCCATAGAGGCGTGGCAGGTCATATAATATTTGAATTAATACCAAATGATGCTGTTAAAAAAGAATTTAACGCTTGGAAAACAAACGTGTTAAGCACAGGTGATCCCGTTATAGGCGCAGCAAGAGCGGATACTTTTTCATTATTTGACTTCCGTAGTCGTATAATGGGATTAGGTCCAGATGCTACAATAACATTCACATTATCAGAACCAGATTTAACTTCTCCGACACCTGTTACACTAATTATTCGCAATAATAGTGGTTACGGGTTAGCATTCGGTAATGCCCATTCTAACAAATTAGATTCACCAGCAGTAAATATTGTATATGATCAAGATTTAAGAAATTATTTATCACATTCAGAAGGATATATAACATTTGATGGTGGTCCACGCCGTAATTTAGTAATTAAATTAGAAAATACTTATGTAGAAGGCACAAATACATTTGCTGCTCCTATCTTTATGGATAACGGAGCAAAAAATATAGCAATAAAGAATTGTATTATAGAAGGAACTTTATCATCAATGTTATTCTCTACAAAAGTGCCAAATGTAAATTATGTAGTAAATTTAGATGGCACTGCTACCTTTAATTTTGATACATTATTAGTAGCCCGTGTAGAACCTGAATCTAACATAAGTAATAAAATGGTAATTCGTAGAAACATAAAAACACCAATATCAGCAGGTGTGTTCTTCTATAACA
>Ga0082212_10001053_pt1 | contig 40368 bp, 34 predicted proteins | sample TergutNt197P3_FD_71548 | JGI IMG/M metagenome (GOLD analysis project Ga0082212, IMG submission 71548) | Neocapritermes taracua P3 segment gut microbial communities from Petit-Saut dam, French Guiana - Nt197 P3 | ecosystem: Host-associated > Arthropoda: Insects > Digestive system > Gut ...
TATATGTGCACCAGTTGCAGCAAAACGCCAATATCTTGGGTTCCCAGTTCTCATCTATATGCACAGCGCGTCCACCTCCCTCAGTATCTGGGCATTTTTATACCCGCGCAAATCTATCGCGCCGACTCTGCACGCCGCGGCGCATGCCCCGCAGCCCTGGCACAACCCTGAGTTTACGTCGGCGACCGTGCGTTTCACTCTCTTCGCGCCGTCGCGCGCGTCTATCTCTATCAGGCTGATCGCCTTGTATGGGCAGCAATTCTCGCAATGTCCGTCCCCCGAGCAGAGCGCCTGGTCGACGGAGCTTATTATCGGCGACGTCTCCATTTCCGCCATGTTGAGCAGCCCGCAGACCTTGACGGCGGCGGCTGACGCCTGCGCGACGGTGTCCGGTATATCTTTCGGGCCCTGACATGTCCCGGCAAGGAACACGCCGCCTGTCTGAGTTTCCACGGGACGCAGCTTCGGATGCGCCTCCTGGATCCAGCCTTCCGTATCAATTGCAATTGTCAGTTCGCCGGCGAGTTCCTTTATATTGTATGTGGGAACCATTGCCGTCTCCAGTATTACCATGTCGGCTTCTACCTGCACGGGCATCCCCAGCAGCGAGTCTTCGCCCTTGCATACAAGGCTCTTGCCTTCCTGATAGATTTTTGATACGCGCCCCCTGATATAATTCGCGCCGTCTTCGCGCGTGCGGTCATAGAATTCCTCGTAGCCTTTGCCGGGCGTACGGACATCCATATAGAATATATATACGTTCGAGTCGGGTATTTTTTCCAATATCTGGTGCGCGTGCTTGGCGGAATACATGCAGCAAGCCCTTGAACACCAGGTTTTCCCTTTGTTCGGGTCGCGTGATCCGACGCACTTGATAATTACTATGGTCTTGGGCTCCTTGCCATCAGACGGGCGTTTGATATGCCCTTCGTTCGGCCCGGACGCGCTGACTATCCGCTCGAACTGCAGGCCTGAAATAACGTCCTTGAAACGTCCCCCGCCATATTCCTGATAGCAATCCTGCCATTCGATAAGCTCATAACCGGTCGCGACGACTATAGCGCCGTACTTTTCTGTTATGATCTCGTCCTGATCTTCGAAATTGATGCAGCCTTCGAGCGGGCATAGCTTCTCGCATATCCCGCACTTCATAGTTCCGTTGAGTTTCCGGCAGCTTACCGGGTCAATAACGGGCTTGGACGGCACCGCTTGCGCGAACGGCTTGAATATCGCGGTGCGCTCGCACATGCCCTGGTTGAATTCGCTCAATGTTTTTGCCGGGCACTTCGTCTCGCACAAGCCGCATCCGGTGCATATATCGTGGTCGACATAGCGCGCCTTCTGGCGCAGCGCCACCTCAAAATTCCCGATATATCCGCTTACGCTTTCCACCACGCACGACGTCCTCAGCGTGATTCTCGGATGCGTGCTGACTTCGACCATCTTCGGCGTGCTTATGCAGGCGGAGCAGTCCAGCGTCGGAAACGTTTTGTCAAGCATGACCATATGGCCGCCTATCGACGGCTCTTTTTCAACGAGCGTCACTTCGTGGCCCGCGTCGGCTATATCCAGCGCCGCCTGTATCCCGGCGATGCCGCCTCCGATGACGAGCGCTCTCTTTGTTATGCCGATGGACGACGGGAACAGCGGTTCGTTTTGTTCAACTTTTGCCACGGCCATCCGGACAAGGTCGATAGCTTTTTCCGTAGCAAGGTCCTTATCGGTATGCACCCATGAACACTGTTCGCGGATATTGGCTATCTCAAGCATGTACGGGTTGATGCTGGTCCCTAGAAGCATTTTGCGGAATGTCACCTCGTGCATTCTCGGAGTGCATGAAGCGATGACAATCCGGTCGAGTTTTTGTTCCTCTATAGCCGATTTGATCATCTGCTGCCCCGGTTCTGAGCACAGATATTTATATGTCGACGCAAACACGACGCCCGGCATATATTCCGCCGCGCGCGCGACGCCTTCGACGTCTACGACCGACGCGATATTGGTTCCGCAATGGCAAATGAAAACGCCGATTCTGCTCATACGGCTTCACCTGCCTTTCTGAGAGCGTCGTTGATCCTGTCATACGCGGGATAAAAGTGGCTGTGTAGCGCAGCTTCTTTGGCGCTTGCTCCCATTCCGACGGCAAGTATCTGCGTGAATTGGTAGACCGGTATATCGAATGCTGTGCCAAACTTCTTGTTGATCTCTCTTTCACGCATATCCAGATTCAGGTTGCACAGCGGGCACGCTGTGATTATCGCTTTTGCGCCGTAGGCTTTCGCGTTCTGGAATACTCGCTGGACAAGAGGCCTCGCGGCGTCGGGGGCGTCTACCTGATGGCTTGCCCCGCAGCACTCGGTCTTGAAGTCCCATTCGATCGGCTCCGCTCCTGTGAGCGAGACGATCTGGTCCATCATCACCGGGACTTCCGGGTCTTCCATGCCGACTATTTCCTTGGGGCGCGACGTCAGGCAGCCGTAGTAGCACGCTACCTTGAATCCCTTAAGCGACCTTACCATCTTCTCTTTGCATGCGTCCATGAACTCGGGCCTTCTGAATACCTCGAGAAAAGACTTGACGTCGCACACCGCCCTGTACGGCATGCCGATTATCTCCTCGAGCTTTTTGCGCACTTCCTCGCTCTCGCGGGCGGCATGGACAGTGTGCTTCATCCTCGAATAGCATGCGGCGCACGCTATTATTATCTCTCCGGTCAAGCCTTGCTTTTCGGCCAGCGCAAGGTTTCTGGCGGGAAGCGACAGCGCGAGCCACTCGCCCTTTGTGTGCCCGCTGGTCGCGCCGCAGCAGTTCCAGTCGTTTATCTCGACCAGTTCAAGACCGATTTTTTCAGCCACGAACTCGATAGATTTCCTGTACGTGACAGCCGTGGCGTTCATCGCGCAACCGGGATAAAATGCGTATTTCATCGCTCATCCTCCTTCCTGGCGGCGTCCATAAGCAACCGGACGCCATCCTTGTCTTTGATCGTGTGCAATTCAGGTTTGATGAGCCCACCCAACAGCATTGCCGGCACATTGTTCATATCCTGCAGGATATTCTTTGAAAATGTGTTGTACAAGCCTTCAAGTATGACTTCCTGCGATTTCCCGAAAAGCTCGACGTTGGCGAGAAATGAGTCTGTGAAAACATTGACCTCGCGGACAGCGCAGTATTTGCGCCGCCTTGCTTCGTAACGGGATCTCTCGATCAGCGTTGGTATGTCGATTTCGTGGGGGCAGCGCTCAACGCATGTATGGCAGGCGGCGCACAACCAGATAGTCTTGGATTTCATCAATTCTTCGACCATCCCGAGCTGCAGCATCCGCACTACCTGCCTTGGCATGACGTCCATTGCGTGCGCCATCGGGCAGCCGGCCGAGCATTTGCCGCATTGATAGCATTCATGCAATTTGACGTCGGATTCCAAAGCGATTTTTTTGGATAACGCCTTGCCTTCTACTTGGTTCAAGCATGCATCCATACTTTTTATCATCCCTTCCTTAAGCCCGATTTTCCGCCAGCGATAAAACAAGATCGCTGAGCGCTTTCTTTTCGGGGCCGTAAGCAAATCCATTGAGCTCGTCTACCGCTTCGCGGCTTTTTTCCCATAAAGCGGACTCGACTTGCTCAAGCGCGCCGCTGTCTTTTACGTATTCCATCAAGCTTTGCACTTCGTCCCTGTTTTTATTCTGTTTCATCAGCAGATCGCCGATTGCCGGAGGAGCTCCCCTCTCCATCAAAATGAGCGCCGGGAGGGTAAACACTCCGTTTTTAAGATCCTGGCCGGGTATTTTTCCTGATTCGTCCGAATAATCGATCATATCGTCGCGGAGCTGGAAAGCTATGCCTAGTTTCTCGCCATAATTGTACAGGCACAACGCGTCCTCGGCGCGCATCCCGCCCGCGACAGCGCCGCACCAGCAGCTTGCGGCAAGCAGCAACGCGGTTTTTTTGTATATCAGGTCATAGTACGCGGCGACCGATTGTATTCCGTACCTATAGCGTACTTCCTGTTGCTTGAGTTCGCCAATCGTCATATTGTACGATACATCCGCGAGCATCTCGTTGATTCCCATGCCTTTGTATGTGTGCAGCAGTTCCATGGCTTTTGCCAGCAGAAAATCTCCGCTCTGCACTGCGGCGAAATCGCCTCTGTCGCTGTTTATCGTCGATCTGCCCCGGCGTATGTCGGCCGCATCCACAACGTCGTCATGGATAAGCGATGCTGTATGCATCAATTCCAGCATGCACATCAGCGGAAGAATATCCTTTTCGCGGCTTCCGCCCATACGATAGCACACATAGGCGAGTATCGGACGAAGCCGTTTCCCGCCGGAGAGAAGCATGGCGGAAAGGTCCGTTTTCATCCGGCCCCCCGCGCTTTCGGCCATCGTGCCGAGAGATTCGCACATTTTCCCCAGAACATGCTGCAAGTCGCGGTACAGGGCGCTGCCTTTTATTCTCTTTTCAATAACCCTGTTAGTATCAATCATATCAACATACCCGGGCCCCGAGCACATCAGGCGTACCCTTGGCAAACTCAATGAAGGCTTCGGTATCGATCGGTGTCTGCGTATCGGCTGACAGCAATCGCGCAAATTCATTGTTGAGCGCCACGCTATCAAGCGGTATCAGGTTTTTTGAGAAAACACTGAAGAAATAGTCGCCGACTAAAGTCGCAAATATCGGGTTTGTCTCCGCCATGCCATGCAGTTTCCGAAATAGCCAGAAGCATTGGCATGCCGTCGCCAGGCTCGCCGAGCCATCGCCCTGATATACCGAAAGAAGCTCGTCCGAAATCGCGTAGCGCTCGGAACCCGGCAGCATAGGAAGCTTGGTCGCCTCCCATAGCTCGTATCCTTCCGCCAACTGTCTCTCCACTTCTTCCTTAAGCGCCTCGCCAGCCCTCATCGTTACCTTCCCATTCCCTACACTTTACTTAACAATTCAACGCTCGTGCCGCTGATCCGGCCCCTAAGCCTTCTCGAAATACATAATGTCCAGACATGGGCTATCGGCGCCCACTGCCACTTCCGTTTTGATCGGCTTGTAGCCGTCTTTAAGGAACGTCAGTTCGAATGTCCCGCTGTTCTTTGGTATCCGGTCTATTTTGAACTCTCCGAAGAAATCGGTCTTGACGTCCGTGAGCAGCTCGGTGTTCAGCCTCAATTCGACTGTCGCTCCCTGCGCCGCCCTGTCTACCTCGCCGTCATTGTACGCGAGAGTGCCCGCAATAAAGCATGTATCATATTTATACATGTTTTTATACATGACGCGCGGCCTGTTGCTGCCGTCGGTAAGCGCTTTCAGCTTGTGCGCTTTGACGATTTCTCCAAAATTCCCGTCTTCGCATTTGACGACGCTGAGCGCGCGCAGCGGACATGCGTGCACGCATCTCGGCTCGTTCCACCCGTCGTCGAGCAGATGGGCGCACATCGTGCATTTCTGCGCGGTTTCAAGCTCGTCATTCCAGGATATCTTGCCGTACGGGCATACGTCGAGCAATGACTTGTCGCCTTTTGCCTTATCCATGTTTATAAGGACTATCCCGTCCCCGCGCCGCGTGAACGCGTCCGGCCTTGTCGACAGGCAGTGCGCGTTGTCGCAATGCATGCAGAATTTCGTTACATAGCAGACCTCGGTAAACGGAGCCTTCCCGCGTTCGTTCTTTTCGGGATTGATCCACTTCTGCTCGTGTTTCTGCTGCTCGTCGGTATATGGCGGCCAACTATTGCCAACGTGCTCGTCTTTGCATGCAATCATGCAGTTGAAGCACCCTACGCATTTGGCGATATCGACTACTATATGCATTTTTTCCATCTGCCTAGATCCCCTTCCCATTTTCTGACTTCTACCAGGCATGAATTTACAGCCAGGCCGTGCGCGTTTTTAGTTATGTTGCGTTTCGGCGTCAATGTGTTGACGCAGCCGCAAATTTCCGGCGATTCTCCCGGCGTGCCCGTAGTTCTGTAATCGCTGCAGGATTCATATGCATGCACGACTCCGGGCGGCAGGCGGTCTGTGATCTGAAGCCCGCACAGCACGCTGCCCCTGTCGTTGAATACTTCCACGATTTCGCCGTCTTTCACGCCGCGCTTTTCGGCGTCCGCGGGGTTCATTCTGAATATCCAGTAGAAATGTCCGTCTATCAGCATCCTGTGCTGTTCTATGTCGTTGATTATCCCGCCCTTGCTGTCGGCCATTGTATGATAGCTGTATTTGGCGTGCGGCGAGATCATCTGGAGCTTATACTTCTTATATGGCTCTGATCCGACGCCTTCCCATGACGGAATGTATGTGCAGATGGGCATGCGTTCGACGTCGTTGGGGTCGAAACGCAGCAGCGTCTGCGCCTCAAATTCGAATTTGCCCGATGGCGTCTGCAGGCCCTCGTTATAACGGCCGTAGTATTCCGACGGAAGCGGCGCAAGCTCCGGAGTGCCCCTCTTCTCGCCTTTTGCGAACCAGCAATGCCCAACCGGGTCGCGCTTGTTTTCCGGAAGCGGCGGGACGACATAGTAGCCTTTTCTCATGAAACTCCTGAGGCCCATCTTCTTCGGAAGATCCGTCGCCCTGAATATGCGGCAAACCCAGTCAAATTCGGTATTCCCCTCGCTGTATGGCTGCCAAAGCCCCAGCTTGTTGGCCACCGACTGGAAAATATCGAAGTCTGAGCGCGACTCGCCGAGCGGCTCTATGCACTTGTGCTGCATGTGAACGACCCTGTGGTTGTTCTGTATATATGACCTGTCTATGTATCCGCCGCAGTTGGCGAATTCTCCGATGTCCCAGCGCTCAAAGCTTGTGCACGCCGGAAGTATGACGTCGGCGAACCTCGCCTCGCCTTCCATCCATATGGATTGGTTAACTACGAACTCAAGCTTGTCGCTGCGGTACATATCCGCAAAACGGTTTGATTCCGGCTGGGAGCCGAAGTAAGAACCGCCGTATTTATAATACATTTTGACCGTCGAATGCCCCGGCGCCGGATATTTTGCTTTGACGAACTGCCCGTGGACGCTGTAGTCGTTCATGGCATACGCTTCGGCTTTTCCTTCCATAATCGCCTCGGGCAGCATGAGCCTCGGGATCTTCTGGTATTCTGAATTGAGCGACGGAGTCTGCGGCATGCGGTTGTACATTTGGATGCCCGACCCTGAACCTACGAAGTCGCCTGAGAACCCGCCTTCCGCATATCCCGGGAAATAGAAGTGCGTATCCATCGGCGTGCCGAATTGCAGGCCGCCGAAATTGACGCCGGGTTTTCCCAGCCCCTGCATAAATGCAAGGCAAACCATCGCGCGCGCCCATTCCGTGCCGTACGCGGTCCGGCATGCGCTGCCAAAAGAGTGATATCCGCCGGCTGAGAGATATGTTTTGCGCTTGCCCCATTCTTCGGCGAGGGCGCGCACCGTCAAAGCAGGCACGCCGGTAATCTCCTCCTGCCATTCCGGGGTTTTCGGAGTGCCGTCTGTCTCTCCGAAAATGTATTCCTGCCATTTCTCTATGCCGATTGTTCTCGTCGCGACATATTCTTTGTCATATGTGCCGTTCTTGAGCCAGACGTAGGCTATAGCTATGGCCATCGCCGCGTCCGTGCCCGGCCTTGGCGCTATCCAGCGACCGCCCATAAACGCTGCCGTGCAGTTGAAGTACGGGTCGATATGAACGACCGGGATGCCCAGTTTTTTGAGCCACTCGCGCCTGACGGTGCCTTCCTGTCCCGCATACACGCCGCTGGTTGATTCCGGGTCGGCTGACCAGAATACGACCATCTCGGCGTTTTGCATGCAGTCTTCGACAGTCGAGTACAGTTCGCAACTGCCTCTCTTTGCGCTGTTGCCGTAGTGATGCATGGCGCCCCACGCGAAACCTTCCCAACTGTCCGGGTTGTTCATGACAGCCGTTGCCCCGATATTGTTGAAAAACCTGTTCGCGCTGCTTGTGAAGTACCCAAGGATGCCCCAAGTGTGATGCGAACCTCTGCTCCAGAGCACTGAGCCGGGCCCGTAAGTCTGGCGGACACGCATTATCTCCCCGGCTACAATATCAAGAGCCTCGTCCCAGGATATCCGCTCATACTCTGAAATGCCCCGGTTGGCGAAATTGCGCTCGCCATTGGGGTCGAAATCGACGCGCTTCATCGGATATAGCAGGCGGTCAGGCGAATACACCAGGGATTTCCAGCCTATCGCGTAAGGCGTGACTGTCGAACGCCTTGGCGGCGAAAACTTCTGGCCGTGCGCCGTAATTGTGAAAGACTCTGCGTCGTCCTTTTCAAGGTCTATCGGGGTGACGCGGATAATCTTCCCATTCTTGACATAAACATATACGACGCCGCCGTTCGTGCCTGTGACATAGCGCATTTCCCCATTGGGCATGCACTTGCCGTAATTCCCCAGATAGAGTATGTCGAACGCAAAAATCTTGAGGAGCATGCTTGCAAACCACATTGCCTGCTCATCCGGGCCACTCAAAATAAGCCCGCCATTTTTCGCCGTATTTACGAACGCTTCAGTCTTTCCGATCATCTGCCCGGACATGACTCTGCGCGCCGCCGCCCTGTTTTCGAAAATCATCTCGACAACAGCGCCCTGGGTGCCGCTTTTACCTGTCACTTTGCCATCGCGGAAAAAGATAAGCCTGCCATAACTGTTGTCCCTGAGCTTGATGCATACCGTGGTATTGTACTTAGCCAGTTCTTCCTTGAAAGCAGGCGCGGCTTTCGCCAGCGTATTAAGAATCTTGTCGAGAGAAAACATCATCGAACTAATAAATGTTTTATCTAAGAGATTGACGGCGCTCGTGGTGATGCTATCTGCCATAGGATATGCCCCCTTAATTACTAGAATTCTGTTAATCGTACGCAATAATACTTGTTTCTCTCAGCGACTTTTCCATTATAGCAACTTTTTTTGTTTTGGCAACTTCTTTTTTGGCTCCTGAAAGGTTTTTGCTTGTTTTTTTGTCAGGTTGCTGGTTTCGAGCCGCTATTGATAAAAATTGCTTATTGCTATCACAATGATCTTTTATCATTATAGCAGTAAAATTTGAATTATGGAAATAGAATTTTTCCACCTTTGCGCAGATATTAATTAATAATATTTATTATATAAATAGTCTGATCACCCGAAAAACCCTTGTATTATGATCATTGCTACATAACCAAGCCCGAGTATGAAATTAATGCGGACAATGCCCGCCATGGCTCGCTTCCGCGTGTCCGCATCAAGGGGGAGACGCGCCTGCTTTACCACAAAAAACAACGCTGAAGCAATGATCGGCAACAATAAAAGAGCGCCTTTCGGAAAATAGAATATCACGATGGCGCCTACGCAAAGAATCTGCGCCGCCATAAGGGCCGTGTAAAGGATACGCGCCCGTTTCCGTCCAAGAAGTACGGGAATTGTCTTTTTCCCGGCGGGGACGTCTTTTTCTATGTCGCACAAATTATTCGTATTCATAAGGATCGCTATGCTCAATATCAGGGGCAGCGAATAAAAGAGCACGGTGAAATCGACCTCGCCGCAGAAGGCTGCGCAGATGGCAAGCGGTATTAGCCCGCCCATGACAAAACCGGACACGATCTCCCCCAGGGGCAAAGACGAGATCGGCAGCCTGCCGTATGAATACAGGATGGTTATGACGCCTCCGATGATCCCTATGACAAGCGGGACCATCCCGGCCTTTATCGTCACCCATATGCCCGGCAGGGCTGCGATAGCCAGAAAAGCAAAACCAAGGAGCAAAACTGATTTTGGGTTGAGGCGGTGATAAACAAGGATAGCCTCGGTCGGGTCATCGCAGTTTTCCAGGGTATCCGTCTTTCTTATGTAATCGTAATAGTCGTTTAATGTGTTTGCGGCGGATTGCATCAGTACGCAGATAATAATCATGCACCCTGACAATACCGGATCCCACAACCCTTTCAGGGCAAAGCTCAGCGCAACTCCAAATACCGACGCCAGTATGGACGCAGACCAGGTGTTCGGAGCCGCAAACCCAATAACGAGCTTCCGGTTCAGCTTTTCGTACTCTTTTTTTTCAGGCATTTTTCATAAAACTCCGCGTTCAGGTTCCCGGGGCGGCGCGCGCCGGTCGCTATCTCCGACGCTCCCCATGATTATACTTCTTCCCGACGCTTACCGCAAGCGCTCCCATCACGCCTCGCACTGAGGGCGAGACAGGGGGGGCTGCACTTCACAGAGGGGTAGCCGGAATTGCGCTATTGCGCAGCGTGAGCGGAAGCTGAGGTCGGCAGGAGCATATCCCGGGGTAGAAAGCAGGGGGACGGTTCATCCGCTTGACAGGAGCATATCCCGGGGTAGGGATGGAACATTTTTTAGACTTTAAGCCGACCAAGCGACAAAGCAGGGGGACGGTTCATCCGCTTGACAGGAGCACATCCCGGGGTAGGGATGGGACACTTTTAGACTCTAAGCCGACCAAGCGACTTTCTCACGCAAGTAAGAGCGTAACTCCGGCTACCCCTGAAGTGTAACGACAGGGGGGCTGCAATGCTTTGTTTTTCTAAATTTTTCTTCATATCTCGGAAAAAAGGATGTATAATGAAAAAAATAGGAGAGGAGCCGGCATTGATGCTAAATACTATCGACAAAGAAAAGATCGGAAAGCTTGGTTTCGGCTATATGCGCCTTCCGACTAAAAACAATGCGTTTGATACCGGGCAGATAAACAAAATGGCCGATGTTTTCCTGGAGAACGGCGGAACATATTTTGATACGGCATTTATCTACGACGGGGCGGAGGAAGCGCTGCGCGAATCGGTCATCAAGCGCTATCCGCATGACCGGGGGAAAATACAGATCGCGACAAAACTCGGCATGCGCCTTGCGGGCAACCGCGAGCAGATGGACGCGCAGTTCAATACCGCGCTTGAAAGGCTGGGCACTGACTATATAGACATATACCTGCTTCACGGAATCAACGCTATGTCGTCAAAAAAAGCCGAGGAAACCGGAGCCTGGGAATTCCAGCGGGAATTGAAGGTCAAAGGGTTGGTCAAGCACACCGGGTTTTCTTTCCATGGCTCGCCTGAGGACCTTGAAGAAATACTCGGCAAGCATCCGGAAGTGGAAGCGGTGCAAATTCAGCTTAATTACCTTGACTGGAGCGACCCTGAAACGCAATCGCAAAGATTGTACGAAATATCAAGGAAATACGATGTGCCGATAATAGTCATGGAACCGCTCAGGGGCGGGCTGCTTACCAGCGCCAATTCCCCAATCGCGGCTCTTTTGCGCGGTGCGGATCAGAACGCTTCTATGGCGTCTTGGGCGATGCGATACGTCGCCCAGCTCGAAGGCGTCCTGGTGATTCTCAGCGGCATGAGCTCCCTCGAGCAAATGACCGACAATATCTCGACTTTTGCAGACATCAAGCCCCTGACGGCAGATGAGAAGGCAACGATCGGCAAGGCTGTGGAGATACTTAACAGCGTGCCGCGCATAAATTGCACGTCATGCCGCTATTGCGTCAATGATTGCCCTTCAAAAATACAGATACCGCTCCTCATAGACATATACAACGATTACACGATCCACAATACTTTGACAAGCCTTACGCGCCTTTACGGCATTATGTCAAGAATCGGCGGAAAAGCAAGCGATTGCACCGCCTGCGGGACTTGCAGCCAGATTTGCCCGCAAAATCTTGATATTGTGGAGATCATGCAGAAAATATCTTCCGTTTTTGAAAGTCCCGCGTAGGGCGTCGTGACTCAAACCCGAAGTTGTTCGAATCCCGGGACCCCAATAAAGGAGAGCGCCCGCTATGTCAGACATAAAAATCTTCCCTCCCGAGGACGTTGAAAGGATGTTCGCCCGCCTGGGAGAGCTGAGGCTGGATGTTTCAGACATCCGAAGGAAATTCATTGACTGCCCTTACGGCGAAGATCCGTTTCAAGCTTTGGACATATATCTGCCTAACGACAGCGACGGGCCTTTTCCGGTCGTCTTTTTCGCGCATGGAGGAGGGTGGTCCGGCGGTGACAAGAGCGATACTCAGCTCGTCCCGTTCATAGGCGGCGTCAAGCGCGGTTATGCCATCGTCAGCCTCAATTACAGGCTCATACCTTATGTCCGCTATCCCGAAAACCTGTTTGATATTAAGGCGGCTATGCGCTGGGTAAAGCAAAATGCGGAGACATATCTTCTCGATCCGTCGAGGACTGCGCTTTGCGGCGCTTCCGCCGGCGCGCATCTGACAATGATGGCAGCGTTCACTCAAGGGCAGCCGGCTTTCGATGTTGCCCCATGCGCTCAAACCTGCCGTGTGCTCGCTGTTGTCGAACAGTTCGGGCCGACTGATTTCCTCAAATCCCATAAGCACTATGATGAATCAGGATATCCGCGCGCGCAGGCGCTCGGAGCCACAAGCTCGCTGGACGTAATGCTGGGCGTCAAAGCGGAGGCAGTTCCAAATATCGCGCGCTACTACAACCCAATAGATAATGTCCACCCCGATATTCCGCCGGTACTGATCCAGCACGGCAGATATGACCCGATCATACCATACCAGCAGGCTATTGAGCTATATGAGAAGATCGGCGCGGTAGCAGGCAAAGACATGGCGGAGCTTGATTTGAGCGAAATCTTTTTGCATGCCGATCCGGGTTACGCAGCCGACGAAAGCGTTGAGCGGATATTCGGCTTTCTGGACAAGTATCTGAATGGCCGGAACTGACTTAGCAACCGGCCGTCGAACCCTTGCCGGCTGCTTTAGTAAACGCTGATTTGTTACTGTTCACGGGTAGCCGGGATTTCACTCTGTCTTGCGTGAATAACGCCGCTTAGCCGGCTCCAATGCTGTACCAACGCTTTATACCTACCCCGGTATGTGCTTATGACCGGCTTCAGCCGGCGGGTCACACTGCGTCAGAGTGAAATCCCGGCTACCCGTTAATTGCAACACTGATCTACCCCTTACCTAACGCTATATATAGTCTCAATAAAATCTGACATCGCGGTCGCCGCGACATAGTTCATAAATAAAAGGTCCGCGTCCTCAAATTCTGCGAGCAGCCTGGTCACGCTGCCTCCGTGATGGCGCGGATCAATAACGATGATCCTCTCATAATGCGGCGACAACCACGGTATAAGCGCGTTGGCAAAGGAATCTTTTACAACGACAAGCGTCCTGCCATTTGTGTTTGAGGATTCATAATCGAGTTTCCCGTAGTCCCCGCCCATGAATACACGGTAACTCAAGCGCGAAAGATCCTCGGGGACGACAAAAAGGTTTCTTGTAAACGCAGTTCCGTTGTCCAACTCATAATAATAAAGAGTATCCGGATGGTCCCTAACGTTTCTGTCCCTTGACCCTCTTCCGTACGAACCGAGAAAACCGGGTATTGAGCGCTCAATGTAATTGCTTATGTCGATTGGGGCAAACCCCGCAGCTTCCGCAAATGACAAATACGCATAATACGCTCCCAGAGCTGTCCAATGGTGGTCTGTCCTGAAGTAGATGTACTCGTCGCTGTGCGCGGCGAGTTTTTCATATGTGGCAGTCCTTATTATGCGTTCGTCCAGCAACTCGTATATCATATTGATGGTATCGAGCTGGGAATCATTAGAAGAAGCATACCTCTCGCCCATAAACTCAACGCGTATCGGCGCAAGCATGGAAAACACGCGCACGTTTTCAGGCATGCGGCCCATAAACGCGTTCAATATATCGGCATATCTCCTCGCTGCCCTTCCGCTTTCCCTGTAACGCTCGTACAATACCGCGTCTTCATCGTAATCGGTATCGACGCTAAACGGCCTCGATGTGTCGACATGGCCAATTGTCGGCGGCAGAGATTCCTCATCGGGCACAAGCGCCAATGCTTCGTCATCGGGAGCGGTTTCCATATCAGGCGCCCCTGTTGGTTCCATCTGTTCCCCGTCTGTGTTTTGCGATGGATCGGCCGGCTCGCCGGAAGAATGAGCAGGTGTATTTGTCCCACCTATAGGCGAGGCAATATCGCCGCCCGGATCGGATTCGGGTCCGCCTGCCGGGGGTGGCAGCGGAATATAAAGGTCTTCGTCTTCCGTCTCAGGCATCAGCCCCAGTTCCAGATCATCGCCGGACATTTCCACGAGAATCGCGTCTCCCGGGCGCCTGACTCCGTATTTTTGCTCCATATCCGCCGCAAACTGCAATATGGAAGTCCTGTACGCCACGGCGTCGCTGAGTCGAGCCTCAACGCCTTCGCCATAACTGCCGTCCAGAAGGCTTTCAATGCTGAATACGGGTTTTTCCGCCATTGAGCGGTTTTCATATTCCGGAGCTTTCATGTCAGGCGGCAGGACGATCACAAAGACGATAAGGAGCGCAAGCGCCAAAATGAAAACCGCTATATTCATCTTTTCTCTCATTTGTCCCTCGCCTCCTAAAGCAGCCGGCAATCAAACTATTGCCGCCCCGGCTGTTCATGCCTATCCGCCGGGCTCATAGCGCGGCGTTTGCGCTTTGCTAAAATCTAAAATATAGGAACGGGTTGAACGATTGGCCTATCAGCAAAGCAAAACTCACGCACATCAGCGCCAGATTTATCATATGTTCAGTTGCCGGAAAAATGCTTTTCAGCCGCCTTGCCGCAATCCCCGGTATCTTTGTCGAAAACAACGCGAAAACCGGCAATATCCACAGATTTGCTAAAAACAGCTCTGTCGTACGATGATCCGTCATATTGCCGCCCGCTCCCCAAAAACGCGCCGCGAAAGCGAAAAGCTCGCCTAAATCGGTAAAATAGAAAATAAGCCAGCCGAAAAGAATTATCAGCAGACTGTATATATGCGAAAGAAAAGCCGGGATTTTTTCCAATATGGAACGCAAAACATATTTTTCCACGAGAAGGACGCCGCCATAATACAATCCCCATAATACGAAATTGACCGAAGCTCCGTGCCAAAGCCCGGTCAGGAGCCAGACGATCAACATATTGAAAACGGCGCGGCGCCTGTTTCCGCCCAGCGGGATGTATATATAGTCCCTGAAAAACGCGCCCAAGGAAATATGCCACCTGCGCCAAAATTCGGTTATTGATTTTGAAACATACGGATGATCAAAATTCTCCTTGAAGTCAAACCCTATCATTTTCCCCAGGCCAATGGCCATGTCGGAATACCCGGAGAAATCAAAATATATTTGAAATGCGAACATGACGACGCCAAGCCAGACGCCGACTGTTGACGCTGACGCCGCTCCGGCGCCCAGAAGCTCAGTCGCGATTTTCCCCGCATGGTTTGCGAATATTACCTTTTTGCCGAGCCCTGCCGCAAAACGCGTAACGCCGTCGCTGAAGCCACTGACTGTCATCCTTCGCGACGTCAGGCGTTCCTCAATGTCCGCATACCTAATGATTGGCCCGGCAACAAGCTGCGGAAACATCGCGACATACGATAAAAACGCGATCGGGTCGCGCTGCGGCTTCACTTCACCCCTGTAAAGATCCAGCGTATATGACATCGTTTGGAACGTGTAGAACGATATCCCTATTGGCAGCGTCGGCGCAAACGTTACTGAAAGGCCCGCCAGGCTGAGGAAAAACGACATGTATTTCATGAGTATCAGCAAGCCGAGATTCCCGCATAATGACAGGCCTAGAAGCGCTTTTGATTGCCACTTGCCCCGATGCTTCGTAATAAACAGGCCTATCGTATAGTCCAGCGTCCCCGAGAATATGAGGAGAACGACCCAGACAGGTTCGCCTGACGCATAGAAAACCAGCGAAAATACCAGCAGGGCAAGGTTCTTCCCTCTAACATATTTAACGGGTATCAAATGGTATGCCAACAGGAAAACAGGTAGGAACAATGCAAGAAACGTCAGGCTCGAAAATACCATCGCCGGTGATCACTCTCCCCCTGCGATCAGCAATGTTTTGCGCGCAATTTATTTGGCAAGATGCTGTAAAGTTCAGCTCCGATATCGAATTCATTATATCTGTTTGTCCCGCTATCGTCAAACCCCCGGCAGCGCTCTTGTCTTGCCAATGGGTAAAATACGTTACAGGTCAGGGGATAGCCGGAATTGTACTCTTGCGCAGCGTGAGCGGAAGCTGAGGTCGGCAGGAGCACATCCCGGGGTAGGGATAGAACATTTCATGAGACTTGAAGCCGACCAAGCGACTTGCTCATGCAAGAAAGAGTACAATTCCGGCTACCCCCTGACCAGCAGCAACTAAAATACGGATCTTCGTGCTACACCGAAAAGCGGTATGCTATTCCCTTGCTTTCCGCTCAGTGTTGCGTCCATGCGCCAATTCGCGGCGCTCCACCGTCCATGGCTGCGCTGGCGCAAGGGAATAGCATACCGCTTTTCTACTGCTATGCCTTGTTTCCGGCTGACCGCGAACTGTAGTTTAAAAACAAATAAGCCCGCTTGCGCAGACTTACTTGCCGCGTTTTGTTTTTGAAAAACCCTTCGGATGGTCAGCGCGACCCATTGTATTTTTTGCATTGGTTACTGCTGACCGTCCGTACCGTATTCTTCCACGCACATACGCTCCACATAGCCTAAAACCTTGTACCTGCTGTTGTCCGACAGCTTTCTGAACATGCATAGCAGCTTCTGCTCGATATCGCTGACAAGCGACGCCGCTGCGCTTTCCGAAAGCAACCAGTCCATCGGCACGGAGTAATAATCGGCCATCGTTTTGAGCATCGTCTTTCTTGGTACTGCCAGGTCGTGCTCCCACCTGTATACGGAGTTCATCGACACCCCCAGCAATTCACTCTGCTCCTGCAATGTTTTTCTGGTTTTCAACCTGAGATTCCTAAGTTTTTCTCCAAGACTCATAGCTATCCTTCCTTCCTGTATTTCATAAGTTTTATCAGCAGCGATCCGCATAATGTTTTTTGATTCAAGCTCCGGTCGATTCGCCTGTTTCATCTGTGAATCAACATCAGCAGATCAGCTATACCATACTCAAAGCTTAAGTTTTAAAGCTGCTTTAAGGTCAATACGTTTTTTAAAAATTTTTTGATTTTTTTCTACATTTTTTCTTTCGCGCCACGAAATACATTGTAATTAGTGGGTTTTTTTACTTTACGTAAGTGAGACTTCTCATAATTTTCAACATTTTGGTTGCTCAATTATCGAAAAAATCAAAAAAATAAGACGCGATTTCTTAAAGTAACTTTAAGTTTTCGTATCTTTTTCATCCTTAAATAGCTAAAAATCACACTGCTTGATTGTTTATCCCGCAATGCGCTTAATATAGGAATCAGGCGCCCGAAAAGAGCGCTGAGTCACAAAATGAGACTTAACAAAACAAAAAGAAGCATAGCTATGAAGCGGCTCTGAATAAACCGCGTCATCATATAAGCAAATATGATGGCGGGATTTGCTCAGCGCTTATTTTGCTCTACCGTATCCGTATATGCGCCTCTCTTAACTGTTTCTCAGTTACTTCGCCGGGAGCTCCGAGCATCAGATCCTGCGCGTTGCCGTTGAGCGGGAAAGCTATAACGTCGCGTATCGTCTCCTCGCCCGCCAGCAGCATGACAATCCTGTCGATGCCCGGCGCCATGCCCGCGTGCGGCGGCGCGCCGTACTGGAACGCTGTATAAAGGGCGCCAAAGCGTTTTTTCAGATCTTCCTCCGAATAGCCGGCGATCGAAAATGCTTTTTTCATGATGTCAGGCGAGTGGTTGCGCACCGCCCCCGACGACAGTTCAACCCCGTTGCAGACGATATCGTACTGGTATGCGTATATATCAAGCGGATCCTTTGTTTCGAGGGCTTCCAAACCGCCTACCGGCATTGAAAACGGATTGTGCGTGAAATCAAAACTCTTCGTTTCCGGATTGTGCTCATACATGGGGTAGTCCGTAATATAGCAGAATTCATAGGCGTCTTTGTCTATTATGCCAAGGTTTTCTCCGAGCCAATTCCTGATCTCGCCCGCAAGCTTGTCCACTATGGCCGCCGCGTCGCAGATGAAAAACAGCGACTCCCCTTCTTTGACGCCTTGCGTGTCGACGATCTCGCGTTTTTGTTCGGCAGTCAGGAACTTTTCTATAGGGCCTTTCAATTCGCCTTCCGCCAGAGTTATGTATCCAAGCCCTTTCATGCCAACGCTGGCGGCAAATTTCAATGAGTTTTCAAAGAAGCTTCTCGGCTTGCCGGAACAATCGGCGACTATCCCACGAACAGGCTTGTCTTTAAACAGCGGAAAATCCACCCTCGAAAAGAACTCGGTAAGGTCGCATATTATTAGGGGATTTCGAAGATCAGGCTTGTCAACGCCATACTTGAGCATTGTCTCCGCGTATGTAAGCCTTCGGAATGGCGGTTCCGAAACTCTTTTTTCCGTGAATTTCGTGAAAGTCTTATGCAAAACCGTCTCCGCAACGGCAAAAACGTCCTCCTGGCCGGCAAATGCCATCTCGAAGTCCAGCTGGTAGAATTCTCCGGGCGAACGATCCCCCCGCGCGTCTTCGTCGCGGAAGCATGGGGCGATTTGGTAATATTTGTCAAATCCTGAAGTCATAAGCAATTGCTTGAATATTTGCGGGGCCTGTGGCAACGCGTAGAATTTCCCGTGATGCTTCCTGCTCGGCACCAGATAATCCCGCGCCCCTTCCGGCGACGACGCTGTCAGGATCGGAGTCTGTATCTCGATAAAACCAAGTTCCTCCATCTGCTGCCTGATAAATCTGACGATTTGCGCGCGCAGCACAATGTTATTGTGGACCGCCGGATTGCGCAGGTCGAGAAAACGGTATGCCAGGCGCACTTCTTCGCGCGTTGCTGTCGATTCTTTTATCTCGAAAGGCAATGCATTCCTGCAAGGCCCAAGGATTTCGAGTTCATCGGCATAGACTTCTATATATCCGGTGAGCAATTTTGCGTTTACCGTTTCCGTATCGCGTTCGCGCACTTTCCCGCATATGGAAACTACCGCCTCGCGGTTCACTCCTTCAAGCATGCCTTCGTCATGAAGGACGATCTGCATGATCCCGCTGTCGTCGCGCAGGTCAAGGAAAATGACTCCGCCATGATCGCGTATCGTGTCCACCCACCCTGACAGGCGCACGCTCTCGCCTATGTTCTCCTGCCTGAGCGTTCCTGCCTTGTGTGTTCTGAGCATAATGATTCCCCCAAAAAAACGTACCATTAACAGAGACGGCCTCGACCGTCTCTGCAAGCAACGCTAGTCTGTAACGTACGGCAGCAATGCTATCTGCCTTGCGCGTTTTATTGCCACCATAAGCCGCCTCTGGTGCTGCGCACAGACGCCGGTTGTCCTGCGCGGCAAGATTTTACTGCGTTCGGAAAGGTAGCGGCGCAGTTTTATGGCGTCTTTGTAATCGATATCCTGGCATTTATCTACGCAGAACTGACATACCTTCCTGCGTTTGCGGCCATGCGGCCTGTTATCCATGTCGTTTGCCAAATTTCTTACCTCCATAAGTAACTCATATGCTTGTTTTGCGCCTCTCCGGGCGCGCTAAAAAGGCAGGTCTCCGTCATCCATGTCCAACTCAGAAAAATCTGAGCTTTCGACGGGCGTTGAGAAGCCGTTATTATAGTTGTCTTTTGACTCGGCCGGGCCGAAATTAGCTTCCCTGCTCTTTTTGCTCTCCGTAAAATATACATTGTCCGCGACGACTTCGGCGCTCCTGCGCTTATTCCCGTCTTTGTCCGTCCAATCGCGAATCTGCAGACGGCCCGTAACGGCCGCCATCTGCCCTTTGACGAAATACTTGGACACGAATTCGCCTAAATTCTGCCAAGCCACGACGTCTATAAAATCCGTCTGCCTCTCGCCGCTCTCCTTTGGCACATATCTTCTGTCGACCGCCAATGTGAATGACGAGACTGATGTGCCATTTTGCGTGTGCCTCAATTCCGGGTCGCGTGTCAGCCTGCCCATAAGAACGATTTGGTTCATCCTGGTCAACACTCCTTTTCTTTAAGCGTCAGCGCCCGCCTTTGCCAAGGCGGTAGCTATCGAATTTCCTAATCATTCTCCTATGACGATTATGAGCGACCGCATTATGCCGTCCGTGATTTTCAGCACGCGATCAAGCTCCGCCGGAAACTGCGGATCTGACGTGAACTTGACAAGCACATAATATCCCTCCGGCTTGTCGTTGATCAGATACGCCAGCTTTCTTTTGCCCATCTCTTCAAGTTCGTCGACTGTTCCGTTGGCTTCGATAAGTGTTTTGAACTTCTCGACCATCGCCGCAATCTGCTCCTCGCCGAGATCCACGTCGATAATGTACATGAGCTCATAGTTGGCAGTTACCTTTGCCATTTAATACACCTCCTTCTGGTCTGGACCACCCGAAACCGAGCCGTGGGCAAAAGGCGGGTTCCGGATAAGGTCATTTTCGGCCCCCGGTCATGGCCGGGAGCAAGGATTTGGGCGCCCTGCATTCCGGTCTTGGCAAAACCGGCATGGCCGCGCCTTATTTTGCCCAACCAAGCAGCTGACGCGGGCTAGACCCGTGGCGGTTTTATCTGCGTTGCTCAGGCTTTGTAATTATACACGAATGCTTTTTTTTGTCAATAACCATATTTCTTTCAGTTTTCGCGTCGGTTTCCCCGTTTATTAGCCCTATGTAAAAATCAATTACAGCGCAGCTCGCCATAATAAACTATGCATTCAACACAAAAAAAGTTTCCGCAGCCTTATGAAATATCCTGTCTTCGACTCAGTATCCCCTCGACTTGCGCGAGCTGTTCCATCGTGTTGACGCCTATTATCTCATCTCCCAGATCGCGCCTGCATACCCCGATCTTCCCGCCGGCTCCGCGTATGATCCCCGGTACGTCAGTCAAGTAATATTCCCCTTGCGAATTGTCGTTTCCCAAGCATTTGAGCGCACTAAAAAGCTTCTGCGAGCGAAACAGGTAAACGCCGCTGTTCAACTCTTTTATTTCCTTTTCTTCCGGCGTGCAGTCCCTGTCTTCAACGACACGCAGAAAATGGCCGTCAGGGTCGCGCACGATCCTTCCGTACGGCAGCGGCAACGATGATTCGCCGGTCAGTATAGTGCAGTCGTTGTCCTGCAGGAAATGCTCGCTGATGAAGGCTTTGTACGTCTCGCGGCGTATTGCCGGCATATCGCCGTAGCATATCAGCACAGATCCGGCGAACTCTTCAAGCGCCTTCGACGCCGCCATCACCGCGTGGCCGGTGCCAAGCTGCTCCGCCTGTTCAGCGTAAACATACCCGCCAAATCTGCCGATGACGTCTTCTTTCTTATATCCTACCACTATCGCAATGTCATCGCTGTTTATGAACGACAACGCATCCAGCACATACCAAATCAGCGGTTTACCGCAAGCGAGCCGCATAACCTTTGGCGCGTCGTTTTCCTCTGCTTGCAGCCGCGTGCCTTTTCCCGCCGCCAGAACGACCGCCTTGACCTTATCTGCCATCTATGCCTCCCACATCCTTTTTCTGACCGGTCCATGAAACGCCGTAATCCCGCTTGATCAATCATCGTCCGGGACAGGCGGATAATAAATCGCTTCGATCGTTTCTGTGATCTTTTCGGTTGTGTATTCGTTTTCTCTCAGGTAGGAGATTACCCCCGGCAGTACTGCCGCCGAGTCTTCTGAGCAAGAGAACATCAGGCTGTACCGTTCGCCGCTCTCCGTCGGAATCATAGCGTTGATATCGGCGACGGCCATGCCGTCATAAAAACCCGAACTCCCGGAACTGCCCCAGAAAATCAGCCCGCTTGCGCCCGTTTCCGCAATACCTTCCGGCGCTTCCGGATCGATGGAAACAAGCACAGTCCTGATCTTCGCAGCTTCAAACAGCAGCGCGGACGCCTCGGCGTATTCCTCTAATGTGCCCTCTGTAAGCCGCAGCCCTATCGTATGGCCAACGCCGGAAATCCTGCGTATAAGACCGGGATCATTTTGTATATCGTCCGCGCTCACAAAAAAGCACGAGTAGTAGCCGAACGCCGCCTGGTATTCAAGCAGATCCAGTATCAGTTCCGCGCTTCCGGATGAGATTTCGCAGAAACTGAGCAGCACTCTGACGTCGCTGTAATCCGGCGGAGGCTCTTCTTCTTCCTCCTCCGGCGGCGCTCCCTGCGAGGGCGGCGTCAAAGGGAAATGCGACTGATAATACTCATTGTAAGCGGCGTTCAACGCGTTTCTGTTTAATCCGATAAAAGTCGGGCCGTTAAAATTGGCGCTTGAAATGATCCTGACTATGAACACCTGCTGTTGAGGAATGATATCCCTGCTGATTTCGAGGATTTCATAAGACAGGTCGAAGTATGCGCAGGTTTGGCGCAGCGGGACATAGAACCTTCGCCCTATCCTTCGCGTTGCCGGCCAGTTGAGTACTTCGCCGTTCTGGTCTGTCGTTCTTGTGTCGCCGGGTCTTGTGGAAAATTCCAGATATCTGCTCGCCCCTCTATAGACAAGCACCCTCTCTTCTTCATCTGAACCTATCGACCATATGCCCAAATCTTCAAATACTTTGCTGGGCACAAAGTACTCGTTGCCATTCAGAAACGGCATATTGTCGTCGTTAAAAGCCAGCAAAGTATCATTGATCGCAATAAAAGCCGGTACCACAGCGGCGCGCGATACCGTCGGCTCCAGGATTACGGCAAGGCAGAGCACGGCCAGTACCGCTGCTATCCTCTTCTTCATTCCGCATAATCCCCCACCTGAATATTTCTGTTGCATTGTACTATATTCGGCGTTATATTGCAAGAGAACAGAAACAAGCGCCAAATAATATAGCTACAGGGACGGTGAAAGATTTGAAGGTAGATATATATGACGATATTGAACAATTCAGGCTGGATATTCTTCCTGCCCTGCTTGAAAACGAAACCGCAAACAATCTCTTCATAAGCCTGCTAACGCACGAAAAGCTGCGCCGTTCCGCGCACTGGCTGCAAGCCGCAGTCAGCGAAGGAGAAGAAATCTGCCTTGCCGCGCTTTATGTAGAGCCATTTGACCTGCTGCTGTATGAACGGGAGGGCGCCGGGAATAACGGAGCTGTGGAGAGTCTGGCCCGGCAGCTGCTGCATCTTGGTTGCACGCCACCGGGCGTTATGGCGGAATCCAAGCTCGCGGAGCGTTTTGCTAAGGTTTTCTCCATCGGAGGGACAAGCAAATCGCATATGACGATGGTCGCGATGAGACTGAACGCCCTGGCCGATTATAACAGGGCGCCCGGCAACTGCCGCGAGCTCAAAAGCAGCGATATGTTTTTCGCGCCGTACTGGGAACGCGCTTTCAGCGAGGACTGCCGCGCTAGGGCGTTTACAGTATCAAAAAACGTCGAAAGGCTCAAAACGAGGCTCGGGGAGGATCTTCACTACATCTGGGAAGACGGCATTCCTGTCTCTCAGGCTGTTCACGGGCGCGATACGCCGAACGGCGCGGTAATAAACGGGGTATATACGCCGCCCCAGTACCGAGGGCATGGATATGCCACATCAGTAGTGGCGGAACTAGTCAAATCGCGGCTGGAGCGCGGCAAGAAGTTCTGCTGCCTTTTCGCCGACGCCGAAAACCCCGCATCGCTCAAGATCTACCGCAGGCTGGGTTTCTATGACGTATGCGAGCACGAAGTGATAAAATTCGATCAGCCGCGGTAGGTACTCAGTTCGCGGCAACCAGGAAACAAGGCGCCGCGACAGAAAAGCGGTTACACTTCACAGATGGGTAGCCGGAATTGCGCTATTGCGCAGCGTGAGCGGAACTGAGGTCGGCAGGAGCATATCCCGGGGTAGCATAAAGCAGGGGGACGGTTCATCCGCTTGACAGGAGCACATCCCGGGGTAGGGATGGGACATTTTTTAGACTTTGAGCCGACCAAGCGACTTTCTCACGCAAGCAAGAGCGTAACTCCGGCTACCCCTGAAGTGTAACAACTAACCTGTTCTTACGCGGTCTTCTTCCATCTGAGCACGCTCGCGCTTTGATTTATTGCTTCTATACCCCAGAACAAAAATAACAACGGCTATTACGACGCAGGATAAAATATTGAGAATATTGTTAAGAAGCCTTGGCCCCGTATCCAGAAACCTATCCACATAATAATTCATTGCAGGACAAGTGAATACACCAACAAAGAATAAAGAAATCGCGCATTTGTACGACAGACTTATTTTTACGAATCGGAACATAAGGAAAACAGCCCAGATCGTGATCATTCCCACTGTAGCCGACGGGATTCCCAAGGGAAGAAACCAGCTCTCAATCGGCGTGATTTTATCCAATAGGAATAAAAACGGCAGGATAAAGAGCATCAATGAGCAGATTGAAAAGACGACGCCTTGCTTTTTTATTATCAAAGGCGAGAAAACCAGCCAGCCAAACGGAACTGACACAATTGGATATAGCGACCATGTGATTTTGCGATCTATCGCAATGTTCACGATAACGCAGGTAATAATCGCTATCAGGCAAGCAACAGAAAATAGCTGCAAAATGAGCTTTTGGTTCTTGGACATTTCTTCCTCCTCCGAAAAACACCGGTAGTATTATACCGCAATCTCCCGTTCATAAATTATATCTTCATAACCGCAAAGGCCTGAGGCCCCAAGCGCCGTATTACACGTATAGAATACTGCATTCACTCCCCGCGGTTCAATATAATCGCTGCGAATTTTCGATTAAAAATTGATTAAAAAGCAGACAATTGGAGACAAGCAGCTTGCGAAACGCCAATAGCCATGATGCGGCGTGCCTTTATTTTGCTTAGTCGAAAATATGGCATAGATTAAGAACCGAACAAAAAAAGGCTTGCCGTTTTTATGGGCAAGCTTTTCTGTATTCCGGTTTTTATGGGAAACTACACATAATATGGGTTCGGCTTGAACAAAAGGCTTATAAAGCTGACAATTACGCCAACGCCAAAGAGCCCTGCTGTAAACAAAAACAAAATACCCATTCCAATTCTGCCTTCGTAGAATTTATGCGCCCCAAGATAACCTAGAAAGAAGCACAAAATGAGAGCCACCCATTTGTTTTTAGGACGGCCGCCCCGTCCGCTGTTAATATTCTGATTGGTGTTTGTGTTGACATTTGACACATTTACGTAGATGGGAGCCTGTTGCTGCTGCGGTTGCTGGTAGTATTGCTGCGGTTGCTGGTAATACTGCTGCGGTTGGTACTGCTGTGGGGGCGGTTGTTGATACTGAGGCTGCTGCTGTTGCTGCTGATAGTATTGCTGCTGATAAGCATTCGTGGGAGCGCCGCAGTTTGGGCAAGCCTGAGCATCTTTTTGCACCTCAGCGCCGCATTGTGCGCATAATAGCATGTCAGGCTTTTTTACCGGAGCGCCGCAACTCGGGCATGCCGCTGCTTGATCGCTTATTTCTTTTTCGCATTCTGAACAGTTTATCAATGCCATGTCTATTTACCTCGCTTTGGTGGGGGAAGGTGGATTCGAACCACCGAAGTCACTGACAACAGATTTACAGTCTGCCCCCTTTGGCCGCTCGGGAATTCCCCCATATATGATTTCTGGAGCTGGTGGACGGACTTGAACCCCCGACCTGCTGATTACAAATCAGCTGCTCTACCGGCTGAGCTACACCAGCAGTTCATGATACAGGGTTCTGTCCCTGCCTGTATTTATCGCATAAGGCGCGAAAGTTATGATAGCAAACGGCGCCGTGTTTGTCAATATAAAACGCCAAATATTAAATATTGAGTATATATTTTGATTATTCTGTGGTATAATCTAGCGAAGATTTCGGTCCTTTTCCTCCAATCGACAATTGAATAATATAAATGCAGCAGAGAATACGAAAGGCTCTAAATATGATAGATAAGCTCTTATCAAAAGTTTTTGGGACATATAACGACCGCGAACTCAAGTCTCTGGCTATGATAGTAAAAAAAATCGAAGATCTCGAAGATGAATATCGCGAAATGCCGGACGATGCGCTGAAATCAAAAACCGACGAATTCAAGCGCCGGCTCAAAGATGGCGAAACGCTGGACGATATTCTGCCCGACGCGTTCGCGGCGGCCCGCGAAGCCTGCGACCGCGTATTGGGCATGCGGCCGTTCCACGTTCAGCTTATCGGAGGGGTCGTCCTCCATCAGGGCAGGATATCCGAAATGAAGACAGGCGAAGGAAAGACTCTCGTCGCCGTAATGCCCTCTTACCTGAATGCTCTTGCCGGCAACGGCGTCCATATAGTCACAGTCAACGATTACCTTGCGCGCCGCGACAGCGAATGGATGGGAAAAGTCCACAGATATATGGGCTTGGAAGTCGGGCTGATAGTACATGGCCTGAGCGGCGCTGAACGCCGGGCCGCGTACGCTTCTGATATCACATACGGCACAAACAACGAACTTGGCTTTGATTATCTGCGCGACAATATGGCTCTTTATAAAAAGGACATGGTCCAGCGCGGCCATAAGTACGCCATCGTTGACGAGGTCGACTCGATACTGATCGACGAAGCGAGGACGCCACTTATTATATCGGGGCAGGGCGACGAGTCGACAGATATGTACACCAAGGTCAACGATTTTGTATCAAGGCTGAAGAAAGTCGTATATGCATCGGTGGACGAGAAATCGCAGGAAGACGAAACCCTTGCCGCAGACTATGTCGTTGACGAAAAGGCACGCACCGCGACGCTTTCTGCGCGAGGCATAGAGAAGGCCGAAAAGCACTTCAGCCTTGAAAATCTCTCAGACCTGGAAAACAGCACTCTATCGCACCATATCAACCAAGCCATGAAAGCCCATGGCGTAATGCAAAAAGACGTAGACTACGTCGTAAAAGACGGCGAGGTAATAATTGTCGACGAATTCACAGGCCGTCTCATGCTTGGAAGGCGCTATTCCGAGGGGCTTCACCAGGCAATCGAAGCAAAAGAGCATGTCGAGGTCGCGCGCGAAAGCAAGACGCTTGCAACGATAACGTTCCAAAACTATTTTCGCCTGTACGACAAGCTCTCCGGCATGACAGGCACTGCGCTGACTGAAGCTGAGGAGTTTGGAGCGATATACAAGCTCGACATTGTTGAGATCCCGACAAACCGGCCTCTCATTCGCCTGGACAACCAGGACGTCGTTTTCAAAAACGAGAACGGGAAATACAGGGCAATAATAAAGCAGATCGAAACCTGTCATGAAAAAGGCCAGCCGGTCCTGGTAGGCACCGTGTCGATCGAGAAGAGCGAATTGCTCTCTTCAATGCTCAAGAAAACAGGCGTCCCCCACAATGTCCTGAATGCCAAGCACCATGAAAAAGAAGCAGAGATAGTGGCCCAGGCGGGAAAATACGGCGCGGTGACAATTGCCACTAATATGGCGGGACGCGGAACCGATATTATGCTGGGGGGCAATCCGGAGTATCTTGCGAAAAGCGAGATGAAGAAAGCGGGTTTGAGCGACGACCTCATAATCGAGGCAACCGGGTATGCGGAGACCGACGACAACGAAATCATCGAAGCGCGTAAAATGTTCTCCGAAATGATGGAAAAACACCGCATCGTCACCTCAGTCGAGGCGGACAAAGTCAGAGACGCCGGCGGGCTTTTCATCCTGGGAACAGAACGCCACGAATCCCGCCGCATCGACAATCAGTTGCGTGGGCGGGCGGGACGCCAAGGCGATCCGGGAGAAACGCGATTCTATCTTGCTCTTACAGACGATATAATGAGATTGTTCGGCTCTGAGCGGATAATGGGAATGATGGAGGCTCTTGGGCTCGAAGAAGATATGCCGATAGACAGGAAAATGCTGTCCAACGCCATCGAAACTGCGCAGCGCAAGGTCGAAAGCCGCAACTTCCAGTCGCGAAAAAGCGTGCTTGAATATGACGACGTCATGAATACGCAGCGTACGCTAATTTACGACCAGCGCCGCAAAGTGCTTGACGGCGAGGATATTACTCAGAATATCCAGTCAATGATAGCGGAGTCGATCGAGAACGCGGTCGGAGCCGGTTTCGGAGAATTGGAGCATATCAAGGAACCCGCTCAGCTTGCGGAAATCCTGCCGCCGCTCGAGGCATTGTTCCTTCGAAAGAGCGATATCAAGCTGACTGAAAACGGTTTCGACCGTGACGAGCTTATTGAGTTGATCAATGAAAAAGCGCAGGCTGCCTATGCCGCAAAGGAAGCTGATCTTGGCTGCGCGCCCGGAAGCAGCATACCGGTCATGCGAGAACTTGAGCGCGTCATAATGCTGCGCGTCGTAGACGAATACTGGATGGAGCATATTGACGCGATGGAGAGCCTGCGGGACAGCGTGCGCTTGCGCGCTTACGCTCAGACAAATCCTGTCGATGAATACAAGCGCGAAGGCTTCGACATGTTTGAAGCAATGATCGGCGGGATAAAAGAAGAAGTTGTCCGGCGTATGTTCACCGTCCGCGTCAGAAAGGAAGAGACGCTCCAGCGCCGCGGCGTTGCGAGGAACATAAACGCCTCCGCCGCAAATGTCGGAGGCGACAGCTCCGTCAAAAAGCAGCCGGTCAAGAAAGGCGCGAAAATAGGCCGAAATGACCCCTGTCCCTGCGGCAAGATGCGCCCCAACGGCCTTCCGATGAAATATAAAGACTGCTGCGGAAGAAACGCATAGATATAATGCCAATAGCGGTCATGAAATAATTCCATAGCTGCAATTTGCGCAAAGAGGCTCTTATGTCTTTTACTGAACATATAATCAATGATGTGATGTATATGACCGCGCCGAACATACGTGCCGTACATGCATATACGACGCGTTTGGGAGGCGTCAGCCGCGGCATATACGAATCCATGAATCTCGGCATGAGCCTTGGCGACGATCCGGAAAACGTCAAGGCCAACTATGGTCTTTTCTGTCGCGCTCTCGGGATCAAAGAGGATGACATAGTCTGTTCAAAGCAGGTCCATGGCGCGCATGTCCGGGTAGTCACAAAGGCTGACAGAGGCGGCCTCTATATATCTGAGGCCTGCGAAGCCGACGCGCTGATAACCGGCGACTCCGGCGTTGCTTTGATCGTTTATACAGGAGATTGCGCCCCGGTATTGCTGCACGACCCCGTAAGGAACGTGGTAGGCGCTGTTCATGCGGGGTGGCGTGGAACAGCTGCCGATATAGCGGGAAACGCTGTAAAACGGATGACTGATGAATTCGGCAGCGTACCGGCCAACATCAGGGCAGCGATCGGCCCGTGCATTTCGGGCTGCTGTTTTGAAACAGGCCAGGACGTCGTATGCGCTTTGCGTCTTTCGCTTGGCGACGCCGCAGATGGGCTTTTTGCAAAATGCGGCAGCAAGTACATGGTCGACTTAAAAGAAGCCAATAGGCGCATGCTCGTCAGAGCCGGGCTGCGGGATATAACTGTATCTGATGAATGCACATCGTGCTTGAATGAAAAATACTGGTCTCACCGACGCACAAACGGGCTGCGTGGCAGCCATGCGGCCTTAATTGTGGCCGCGTAAGCGATTGGCAAATTGTTTATTATCGGGCATATGCAGGTTGTTTTCCCCTATGGCAAATCCAAAAGCTGCAACTGCTGATTTGAAAGGAATCTTTCTGTGTTGAAGAGTCATATTATTAGGATATCAATAGCGCTTCTGCTTATAGCCGCTCTGTTCTTGCAGGGATGCCAGTTCCAAAACGATCAGGATACCTCTGCGCCTGAGACGCCGCAACAGCCGGAGCAGGAAGACGCTCCGCCGAAAATACCTCAGGCCGACAACCCGCATGCGCCCGGCCAATTCACATTGCGCTATGATCCGAACAGTTCGCTCAACCCTATAACCAGCCTTAACAGGGACAATATACTGCTGGCTTATTTGATGTATGAAAGCTTGTTTGCTCTTGACGGCGACCTGAATGCGGAACCCCTGCTATGCGATAGCTGGACAACTGAGGACAATATCACTTTTGAGTTTGTGATAAAATCCAATATAGCCATGAGCGACGGTTCCTGGCTGACTGCGGACGATGTGGTATACACTCTAAGGCAAGCAATGCAGCGAGGCCGGTTTGTCAACCGTTTCACATCAGTCGTCAGCATTGCCTCTGACGGAGACCTCACAGTCACAATTGAATTGCGCGCGCCGAACAGCCAGTTTGTCAAACTGCTTGACGTCCCGATCATCAAAAGCGGAACGATCGACAGCCGCAATCCGCCCGGAACAGGGCCATACGTGTTTTCAGATCCGGGCAACATGTACCTGACCCGCTATCTTCGGTACAGGAACTATATGGAATTGCCAATATCTGTCGTACATCTCATACAATGCGACGACGATGAACTGACGCAGTTGTTTGATGACGGAAAAATAAGTCTTTTGTGGGACGACCCTTCTGACGCGTTTGAAATAAGGCTTAACCGCCTCTATGATCCGCGCCACTACAATACGACGGCAATGCAGTTCATTGGGTTCAACGGGCGCTCGGGCATTATGAGGGACCCTTATGTCCGGCGCGCTGTAGGGTGCGCTATCGACCGCGAGTATATCGCCACTAATATAATGCCCCCGGGACATGCGGTCGCGACCCGGTTGCCGCTTCCCCCCTATTATTGGCTGTACGATTCGCGGTGGGAATTCAGTCCCTATGATCCGTTTGAGGAGCTGTCCTTGCTCCTCCAGAACGCCTATCTGGAGGATTATAACGATGATTCTTTTCTTGAAACCTCGGACGGACTGGGCGGATACCACGAATTTTCCGTCGTTTTCATTGTCAACAGCGAAAACATGTATAGGGTGCAAGCCGCTCAAAAGATAGCAGACGCGCTGCATCAGGTCGGTTTTAATATAACCGTTCGCGAATTGCCGTGGGATAGTTACATCAGCGCTCTCGAAGCAGGCAATTTTGATATGTATTACGGCGAGGTGATGCTGGGCGCCGATTTTGACCTTTCCCCGCTTCTCTTGCCGGGCGGAGTGAACTATGGCGGTACTGCAAGCGCTACATACAGGCCATTTATTGAAGATTTTCTGATGGTTCGGACGCAAGGCGAGGCCAACTATGCTGTAGGCCGTCTTTTTGAAGAGATCGTCCGCAACTCGCCGTTTGTTCCTGTTCTATACAAGCGCTACGTCGTTTACTCGCCAATGGGCGCCATTGCAGGCTCGTCGCCCGGTCAGTCAAATGTTTTCCGCAATATGACCGACTGGACGATAAATCTGACTATGCTGACCTGATAGCAAGGTCAAACGGGAGGTTCCCGCGTGGGCGTATTTAGGTGCTATACCGAAAAAAAAGAGTCTTTCGACGACGAGGCGCAGGCAGCATTGCGCGATTTGCGTGATTTTCTTGGGCTGCGTTGTCTTGAAGCTGTACGGATACTAAACAGATATGATGTCGAAGGCATTTCTGAAAGTCTCTACAATGCGGCGCGTGTCAACGTGTTCTCCCAACCGCAGTGCGATTTGCTGTATGACGAAGCTCTTCCTGAAATGCACGGCGATCCCAGGTTGTTGATCGTCGAATCGCTGCCCGGGCAATATGACCAACGGGCGGATGCGTGTTGTCAGTGCATTCAACTGCTTGCGATGTCCGATGCTTCAGGCAGCTCCCCGCCCGGCAGCCGGCCTATGGTCAAAACCGCCAAAGTGTATGTTTTTCACGGCGAAATCAACGACCCGGATATGGACAAACTGCGCGGCTACCTGATCAATCCCGTGGAATCGCGCGAGGCGTCGCGAGACAAGCCTGATACCCTGACAACAAAGCACCCGGAACCGGAGCCTGTCGCGATACTGCAAGGTTTCATTTCCGCGGACGAATACGGGCTGCAGGAATATTTGAGTATTTATGCTCTTTCCATGGATATGGATGATTTGCGCTTTTTGCAAGCTTATTTCCGGGATACTGAGCAGCGCGATCCGACGATCGCTGAATTGCGCGTCATCGATACCTATTGGTCAGACCACTGCAGGCATACAACCTTCCTGACAAATATCTCTAATGTGACCATCGACGACCCCCGCGTAAAAAAAGCTTACGATTCATATCTCGAAGTCAGGCGCGGATTGTATGCCGACACTGCGGACAGCCGTCCGCAAACACTAATGGATATAGCGACGATAGCGGCAAAAGCCCTGCGTTCCCAAGGTTTGCTTGCAAATATAGATGCTTCGGAAGAAATCAACGCATGCTCGATTCGCATCGAAGCCGATATAAATGGAAAAGCCGAAGACTGGCTTTTGATGTTCAAAAACGAGACGCACAACCACCCGACAGAAGTCGAGCCTTTCGGCGGCGCCGCTACCTGCATTGGCGGCGCGATTCGCGACCCTTTGTCCGGAAGGGCATATGTCTATCAGGCAATGCGCATTACCGGAGCAGGCGATCCGCGAGCTTCGATAGAAGACACAATTCCCGGCAAGCTGCCTCAGAAAAAGCTCACGGTTACCGCCGCCCAAGGCTATTCGTCTTACGGCAATCAAATCGGGCTTGCGACCGGGCTTGTGCACGAGATATATCATCCCGGCTACATAGCAAAACGCATGGAACTGGGCGCTGTTGTCGGCGCGGTCAAGGCGGATAATGTCATTCGCGAAAGGCCCGTTCCCGGCGATAAAGTCATCCTGCTCGGAGGAAGGACAGGCAGGGATGGCATAGGCGGTGCGACAGGCTCTTCAAAATCGCACAATTCGGAATCGACCGCCGCTATGGCGTCCGAGGTGCAAAAGGGCAACGCGCCGGAAGAACGCAAGATACAGCGTTTGTTCCTTGCCCCTGAAGTCACGCGAATGATCAAGCGGTGCAATGATTTCGGCGCCGGAGGCGTTTCAGTCGCTGTTGGCGAACTGGCGGACGGGCTTGACGTCGACCTTTCTCTGGTACGAAAAAAATACGAGGGTCTTGATGGCACTGAAATTGCCATATCCGAATCCCAGGAACGCATGGCGGTTGTCGTGGCGCCGGAAAATGTCGCGGCGTTTATAGACAAAGCAGCCGGCGAAAACCTCGAAGCATATGCAATTGCCGAGGTTACCGATACGCAACGTCTGGTTATGCGTAATAACGGAAAAATCATAGTGGACATCTCGCGCAGTTTTCTTTCGACAAACGGGGCGGACAAGTCGGCATCGGTATATGTACCGACGCTTTCAAACGAAAAACCGGAAAAAACTGACACCCGCGTTCCGCCCGCGCTGCGGATGAAGGAGCTGTCGCGCGACCCGCGATTTTGCGCTCAACGCGGTTTGCATGAAATGTTCGACGGAACTGTCGGGGCATCTTGCGTTCTTATGAAAAACGGCGGCAAAACACAATCTACGCCTGTCCAGGCGATGGCTTCGCTGCTGCCGGCCTATGATGCTGATACGACGACCTGCTCGGTCATGTCTTTCGGTTTTGACCCTTATCTGTCGTCTGAGAATCCATTTTCCGGAGCCAGGACCGCAGTGGTAACATCGGTCGCAAAGCTTGTCGCCGCAGGCTGTGATCCCGATTGCGCATATCTTACGTTCCAAGAGTATTTTGAACGTTTGCGCGATGATCCTGTCCGTTGGGGCAAACCTTTTTCCGCGCTTCTCGGCGCTTTTGAAGCGCAAATGGAGCTAGGCATAGCGGCAATAGGCGGAAAGGATAGCATGTCCGGTTCGTTCAACGATTTGGACGTGCCTCCCACGCTCGTCTCATTCGCTATTGCTCCCGCCAGCGCGGAGCACGTGATTTCTCCGGAGTTCAAAAAGGCCGGCCATGACGTCGTTCTTTTCAATGCCTGCAAAACTCTTGCAGAAACAAAAAAGCTTTGGAAGAATATCAGCGCTCTTGTCAAAGACAGGATCATTATTTCAGCTTGGGCAGTCACAGAGGGCGGCGCCGCAGAAGGTATTTTTAAGATGACCCTAGGCAATGAAATAGGTTTCGAGCTATGCTCAAATGTCAATATTGACGAATTCTTCTCTGGCTCGCCCGGCGCGATAATCGCCGAAGTCACGCAGTCTGTGGCTGATGCTGCAAAAATCGGCCGAACGATAAATGAACCGACAATCAGATTTGGAAAAGACTCGCTTGCTATTTCCGAGCTTAAGGCCGTCTGGGAAAGCGTGCTCGAACGTATATTCCCCACGTACCCTGACAAGCCGGGCGCGATCCTCTCCCCCTATGAAAAGTCATGCGCGGAACCCTTGCCAAAAATCAGTTTCCAGACCCGGCCGGCCATAATAGCCAATGAACGCTTTGCGAGACCGCGCGTATTGATATTCGCATTTCCCGGCTCAAACAGCGAGATCGACGCCGCGCGGGCCGTAAGCCGCGCCGGCGGGATCCCCGCAACATTGGTTGTGCGAAATATTACTCCGGAAATGCTCAAGGAATCATTGGTCGAATCGGCGCAAAGGATAAGGGAAAACCAGATATTGATTATCCCCGGCGGTTTTTCATTTGGCGACGAGCCGGACGGCTCCGCAAAGTTTATTGCCGCATTTTTCCGCAACCCGTGTATTTCCGACGCGGTTCATGAGCATTTGGCGGCCCGCGATGGTTTGATGCTTGGTATTTGCAATGGTTTTCAAGCTCTTATAAAGCTAGGGCTCGTGCCGCACGGTGAAATAGTTCCTCCGGATTCCACTAATTGCATGCTCGCGCGCAACTCTATCGGCAGGCACCAAGCCAGATATGCCAACACGCGAGTCGCGTCAGTCAATTCCCCCTGGATGAGCCTGAGCAGCGTAGGCGATATGCACGCTATCGCAATATCGCATGGGGAAGGGCGTTTTATTGCTCCGGAAGATATGTTGCGGCAGTTGGCAATTGATGGCAGAATCGCAACGCAGTATGCCAACGCGGAGGGCGAGCCTTCGATGGGCATAGCGGATAACCCAAACGGTTCGCTCCTGGCTGTGGAAGGGCTTTTTAGCCCTGATGGCAGGGTGTTCGGCAAAATGGGCCATACGGAAAGGCGCGGGGAGCTTGTCGCCAAGAATATCTGCGGCAACAAGCATCAGCCGGTTTTTGAGAGCGGGATGAATTATTTCAGATAAAGGTATTTAATTATCATATCCAATGATATAGAATACTAATAGCGCCTGCATATTCATAATCAATCATAGAGGAGGTTCATGATATGACCGACAGAAAGCTAATCGAAATGGCAGCCGAAGCGATGAGAAACTCTTACTCGCCATATTCACGTTTCAAATCGGGCGCGGCCCTGGAATGCGCGGACGGGGCGGTATTTTCAGGCTGTTTCATAGAAAACTCGGCTTATGGGGCTACTATATGCGCCGAGACGGTTGCTGTCGCTACTGCCGTGGCCACAGGCCGCCGCAGTTTCAAGCGCATAGCTATCATATCAGAAGGCAACTCGTATTGCTTCCCCTGCGGCACATGCCGCCAGATCCTCAACGAATTCTCACCGGAGCTGGAGGTGCTTAGCTCGCGCTCTGACGGCAGATATGTAAGCTATCCGCTGACGTCGCTGCTGCCAATGGCGTTCGGAAAAGAGCATATTGTCGATAATTCCTGATTCCCCGCCATCATGCGACAACGCTGAACGCCAGAATAAACCCCGCCGCCAGTAAGTAAATTGTCATATTATTGTAATATATAATAGCTTTACTCTTTTTCGTATTTTGCTATAATGAAATAAAGAAGTGTCTTTCATTGACGCAAAAAATGTACGGATTGGAGGTTTCGGCGGTGGACGGCTATACAAGGAAATTTGACGTCGTGAGCGGCGGCGCCAATACAAAGGAAATTTTGTCGATGGTGTATGAAGCGTTGAGGGTCAAAGGCTACAATCCTGTCAACCAGATCGTCGGATACATCCTTTCCGAAGACCCGACATACATAACAAACTATAACAACGCTCGCAGCTTGATATGCAGGCTCGACAGGGACGAGTTGCTGCAAGAGCTTGTGGTGTCGTATCTCAGCAGCTGATTTCTGTCCATATGCACAGGCTGTTATGCAGGGCGCACAATGTGCGCCTTTTTCTGAAAACCAAAAATAACCATTGACAATAAGGAAACAATCTGTTACAATTTCGTTACAGAATACTGGGGAGGAGCTCTATGGCCACAGCACAAAAAGAAAAAGGCAAAGCCCTCGAATACAAAGGCCATCCGTTAAGGAGAAAAGACAATCTGATCTACTACGGCAGCATGGCCGACAAGTATATCATAATGCTGCAGGTTACAGAAACGAAGCAGCAGGGCGATTTGAGCGTCCCATCACGGATAATAGTCCAGTTGCAGTACACCGACCCGGATCTCAAATCGAGGGACAGGGTCGTGAAGAAAAGCGAGAAGACCAGCTTTTTTGAAGCAATTGACGTAGCTGCGGTCTGGCTGAACAGAGCTCTGACAGCGGGATAGCGAAACATCGCTCCGTCAGGAAGCATTTTAGGATTAAGACCGGAACCCAAGAGGAAAACTTATGAAAACCGCAAAAAAAATACTCGCCTCATTAATAATCATCTGCATATTTGCTGCGATGTCTGTGGTAGGCGCGTTGGCTGACGATACCATCGCTTATGGAGCCGCGACGATAGATACGCCGGTACTGCGTCTGCGCTCAGGCCCCGGAACTGATTTTTCCGTCGTTGACAGGCTTAGCGAAGGCGATATCGTAGTTATTCTGGAACGTACGAATGCCGAATGGTACAAAGTCAACTTCCATGGCACGGTAGGCTATGTAAACACGTCATTCCTGCGGGATATTCTGACGGCAGAGAACTTTAACTCGCAGGGCCGCGTGACCGGCAATCGTGTCAATATGCGCGTCAGGCCGGATGTAACAAGCAATTCCCTGGGAGCATACTCTACCGGCACAGTGATGACTGTCATCGGCATTAACAATGGCTGGTATAAAGTCGTGCACAACGGCCTTACCGGTTATATACGTTCTGACTTGATGGACATTATCAGCGGCCAGAGATCTGCTTCCTCGTCTTCCGCTCCGCCCCCGAATACGCGGCCGCCTGCTGCTTCCCCGGCTCCCCCGGCCAACGCCACGCTGGGAGATCGGATCATCTCTTTCGCGATGAATTATCTTGGAACAAAATACACCTGGGGCGGCACGTCGCCGGAATCCGGTTTTGACTGCTCAGGGTTCGTGACATATGTCCTGAGAAACTTTAATATCAACGTGACAAGAAGCGCTTCCGGTCAGCACAGGGACAATGGCGTCCATATCGAAAAAACTGACCTCGCCCCGGGAGATCTGGTATTTTTCTCTTCAAACGGCGGCAGCAGCGTTACGCACGTCGGCATTTATATCGGAGCCAACGAGTTCATCCACGCCTCGCAATCAAGCATAGGCGTAGTGATAAGCCGGCTTGACAGCGCTTATTACACAAGAGCGTGGTACGGCGCAAAACGCGTATTATGACCCAATAACCCGGAAAATGCTGCAAAAAGCCGCTTTCGCGGCTTTTTCCATGTCTACATGTCATTATATAATCCAAAATAGGTATATCATCTGCTTTTTGCCCTTGCTAGCCAGGATAAATCCAGCCCGTCTGCCGACAAGCCGGCAAACGCTGTATTATTCAGGCTTCTCACGCTAAAAGGATTTTGCTTTATCTTTTATAAAACCTTTGAGCCACTGATTTACAGACGGATCCTCCATAGCGAAATCGATCGTAGCCTCAAGGAATCCCTGAAGATTGCCCGTATCATACCGACGGCCTTTGAAGTCGACAGCTACCATCTGCGACTGCTTGCACAGATCGCATAGGCTGTCGGTCAATTGTATCTCGCCCCCGTGGCCGGGCGGCGAGTTTTCCAATAATGGGAATATGTCCGGTGTCAGAATATAGCGGCCAAGTATCGCGAATTCTGAAAAAGCTTCTGCAGGCGACGGTTTTTCGTTCATATCCGTAACCTTGTAAATCCTGTCTTCAAGACTGGTCACCTCTAGCGAGGAGTATTTTGAAATCGCTTCTTTGGCGACTTTCTGAGTCCCGACAGCAGAAGCGCCGTATTTCTCGGCGGCATTGATAAGCTGCAAAGTCACAGGCACGTCGGCCATCATGATATCATCGCCTAGCAACACCGCAAAAGGCTCATCCCCGACAAAGCTCTTTGCTCTCCAAACCGCGTGCCCCAAGCCCTTTGTCTCCTTTTGGCGAATAAATACGATGTTTGCAATATCTGCGGGTTTCCTGACATAACCAAGCTCCTTGGCTTTATTCGAACGGGCGAGGCTTTCCTCCAGCTCCGGGGCATAGTCGAAATAATCCTCCATAGCGGATTTTGCCCTGTTCGTGATTATGAGGATATCCTCAATGCCTGAAGCTACCGCCTCTTCAACAATGTAGTGGATCGCCGGTTTATCCACAAGCGGCAGCATTTCTTTCGGCACGGACTTCGACGCCGGAAGCATTCTCGTACCGAGTCCTGCTGCGGGTATAACAGCTTTCCTGACTTTCATGCTCAATATCCTCCTAATTTTACTTTTTCATTTGCACTTGCGCGCGTGTGCTCGCGCGTTTGTGCCTGATTGCGTGTTTGCTCAATTTGATATCTGCTCCGACAGGTTTTTGAATACGCGCGTCTTTGGCAAGTATAGCATAAGCGGCAGCCCAAGGACATACATTATGGCGGTCTGGCCCAGTCCGATCTGTATCCCATTTATCGCGAACGCCGGCCAGAATGCAGAGCCGCTTCCCGCAGAGACTCCGGCAATAACAGCCCCTATTATTATCGCATTAAAAATCACAGGCGGAAAGCAAGCAAGGGCTTTTATTGCTGTCGTACTCCTCTTGATCCGGCCCAACTGCATCGTGACTAACGCCGCCAGCAGCGTCGCTGACGCCCCTGCGACAATATCGAGTATGCCGTATGGGCTGAGCAGGTTTGCAATAATGCATCCAACAAACAGGCCAAGCGAAGCAATCGGGAAATAAAACGGCAAAATGCACAGTATCTCAGCTATGCGGAATTGAACAGGTCCATATGCGATCGGCGCTTCCACGATCGTCAAGACAGCGTACAGCGCCGCTACGACGCCTGCCAAAACGATTTTTCTTGCGCCGGCGCCTTTCATCATACTTTATTACCGGCCCCGCACCCGCAGTACGATTGTCTATATAACCCATACCGTTGCGATAGCAGGACTGACCGTCTATACCCGTCGCGTTTCTTGAAATCCGAATTCAAATACCTGACGCCGTACTCTCCCGCCAACCTTTCGCCTGTCTCATTGAGTACGGCGGCGTTTTTATGGGGGCTGACTGACAGCGTGGTCACAAAGTAATCGTATCCGTGGTTCTTAGCGAAAATGGCCGCTTCGCGAAGCCTGACGTCAAAACAGCTGCGGCATCGCAAACCGCCTTCCGGCTCGCCAATATACGGCGCTTCCGCAGCTTCATAGGCGGCAGGCTCATATTTGCATACATATAGCTCCACGCTGTTGGGATACCCGTCCGCAATCGGCAGTTTTTCGAACTCGCCGGCACGTTTGTCATATTCGCCGCGCGGCCTAATATTCGGATTGCAGAAAAACGCCGTAATATCAAATACCGGCGACAGATACTCCAGAACATAGCTCGCGCACGGCGCGCAGCAGCAATGCAGCAAGAGCCGGCATGTTTTCCCCGCAAGCGCTATTTTTGCCAGCTCCGCATCGATCGGCAGCGTGGCTGCTTTTTTTTGTGCCACGGTCGATAACCTCTTTCTCGAAACGTATTCAATCCCTCGGGGGCGCAGCCTGCTGAGTTAAAGCGCCGCAAAGCGCCCTCTTGATGCGGCGAAGGTTCGGATCCCTTCTCCCCTAGCTGAAATACTTCTTTATTCTGTCCGTTGCCAAATTGATATCCGCGCTTATAGTAAAAGTGAATTTCACATTTTCACGATTGCCAAATTCCGCGCACCAATCAAAGAACTCCTCCGCTTCCTCATTCACGTCCGCAGCGATGATCCGCAGCACGCTGTCGACAAAAATATGCGTTATATCGTAGTTTGCCGAATGTAAACCGCTTATAAATCCTTTCAGGAAATCATAGCCGTTGAAATCATACTGCGACGCCTCAATGAGCCTGACTTTATGCGGGATATCATAAGTGAGCCTTGCGTCCCTTTCAATAAATACGACATCGCCATGTTCTTCGTCAGCAGCTTTTAGAACCAGATCGATAAGCTGCGCAGTTTTGCCGGAACCCTTCAGGCCCATGATTATCTTGACCATCTTAACCAGCCCCTTTTCAAGTAATATGCAATATGTTATGCATCAGCGGTATTCTGCGAACAATACAGTTATACTAGCACGCCCAAGACAATTATTCAACACTCCGAGTTGTTGTTTTGCGTTGTTGTTTGTTGTCTAGTTACACTTCACAGAGGGGTAGCCGGAATTGCGCTATTGCGCAGCGTGAGCGGAAGCTGAGGTCGGCAGGAGCATATCCCGGGGTAGGGATGGGACATTTTTTAGTCTTTAAGCCGACCAAGCGACTTTCTCACGCAAGTAAGAGCGGAAGCA
>Ga0082212_10001054_pt1 | contig 40366 bp, 21 predicted proteins | sample TergutNt197P3_FD_71548 | JGI IMG/M metagenome (GOLD analysis project Ga0082212, IMG submission 71548) | Neocapritermes taracua P3 segment gut microbial communities from Petit-Saut dam, French Guiana - Nt197 P3 | ecosystem: Host-associated > Arthropoda: Insects > Digestive system > Gut ...
TCGTCTTCCAACGGTAAAAACGAATTTAGAAAACTGATTAACAGCTCCTTATTCTCTCCAAATATTTTTTTGAAGAGAAAATCAACTTTGGGGTCTAAATACTTTGCCATGACAAATCTGTTCTGTTTAACAATGAAAATGCAAAGATAGCGAAAGTCGAGAGATATACAAAATATGCTCGCATATTGGGGCCCATTTCAAATTGTCGCATGCCACTAGTTGCTGTGCTGTACGTCGATAGTCGTGAATGAAATGCACCCCTTGGAAAATAAAAATCTTTGTCGTTTAAAAATTATGTTTACCTTTGTGCCATGACAATTATTAACCCATTAACTTAAAATGCCTATGTAAAAAAAAAATTATTCAACAAGAAGCGGCGACAAGTACCAAGTACTGGGTCGACGCGAAAATCAACACGTTTTTTTTAGTATTAACTTTACAAATGACAAAATATGAATTTATTTACGATGTCGGGACATGAACATGAAAAAATGTCGAGACGAAAGAAAAATTTTAGAATGATACGTATGGGTTCGTTGTTACTGTTTTTCTGCTGTATTCTAGCGGAATCACAGGCGAATGATGCGATGGAAGGCACGCACAATGTGTTATTGGCCGAACAAAATGAAAGGACGACGGGCGTAGCGCCCACGCAACAAATCACGGTCACCGGTACTGTGACCGATGCCGCTGGCGAACCGATACCGGGTGTTTCAGTGATGATCAAGGGGACAACGCAGGGAACGGCAACCGATGCCAACGGCGCTTACTCCTTGCCGGTACCGAATGATAACGCCACACTGATATTTTCATTTATTGGATTTATCAGTCAGGAATTTGTGGTGGGTAACCGGCGCACGATTCATGTCACGCTGCTCGATGACACCCGTCAATTGGATGAAGTAGTGGTCGTGGCGTATGGAACGCAAAAACGAACCGAACTAACCGGCTCGCTCAGTTCGGTAAGGATGAGCGACCTGGAACAGATGCCCATGACACAGTTGGGAGAAAAGCTGCAGGGGAAATTGCCCGGGGTGAGGATTTACCAAACGGAAGGTATTCCCGGTGCGGGCATGCAATTCAGGATTCGCGGGCAGGCATCCATCAATGCCGGTAATGCGCCCTTAATTGTTATTGACGGTTTTGCTTCTAATGTGGGGCTTGATGTGATCAATCCGAATGAAATTGAATCGCTTGTGGCACTAAAGGATGCCTCTGCCGCATCACTATATGGCTCCCGGGCGGCTAACGGAGTCATTCTTATCACCACAAAACAGGCCAAAGAAGGGAAAACCAATGTTACGCTTGACGTTTTTACCGGAATCTCAAACGTACCGCAGCGGGGCAGGCCGGATGTGATGAACGCGAGGCAATTCGCACAGTATAAAAATGAATGGTATAGCGACCAGGGGATGGAGGTGCCCGAAAGGTATCAGAATCCAAACCAATATGGCCCGAAAGATGGAACCGACTGGTATGCGATTTTGTTGAATCCGAACGCATTGACACAGGACTATAACTTGACGCTCTCGACGGGAACCGAAAAAGTCAAGTCATTGATTAACGGAAGCTACAACAAGCAGGAGGGGGTCATGATAAATGGAGGTGCAGAAAGATTCACGGCAAGAGCCAATAACATCTTCCATGTTTCCAAAAGAATCACTGCGGGATTAAACTTAGCCACCATGTACAAGAAAACCGACAACATCGACTTTACGCCGGCATACTGGAGTATGGTTTCGTCTGCGTTCATCATGGACCCAACCTTAGAGTATAAAAATCCGGATGGCAGCTTGCCGGTTGGTTTTTCATCGCCCGGCATGTTTCCCAACCCGAACTGGTACAGGGTATATACCGAAAGGGAAAATCCGTCTAAAAGAACTGAAATTCTTATCAATGCTTTTGCCGAATATGAATTTATCGATGGCTTAAGCTATAAATTCAAGGCAGATGTCAACATGGAAAATTACCAGAACAGGTACTGGAGTCCTTCAACGGCACAGGGCGCCATGTTTTCGTCGCCCCCCAATCCGGCAACAGGCAGTTACTCTTTATCCAACACATTGAACTGGCAAGTAGAAAATCTTTTACATTATAATAAGACTTTCCTTGCAAGTCACAATTTGGATGTCTTGCTGGGCTATACCGCTCAAAGGGTCAGGTATGAATCAAGTTCAATTTCCGGGTCGGATTTCCCGGATGATGACATTGCGTGGGTGTCGGCTGCTCCAAGCGGTTCCAGACTGGGCAGTGTCGGTTTGTCGGAATACTCGGTTCTATCGGCATTGGGACGGTTAAACTACAATTACCAAAGCAAGTATTTGATTTCGTTTACATTCAGGCGTGATGGCTGCTCAAGGTTTGGCAACGATAGCAAGTGGGGTGTATTCCCCTCTGTTTCAGTTGGATGGGTAGCATCAGAAGAAGATTTTATGAAAAAAATGGAAGCTGTCAGTTTCCTTAAGTTCAGAGCCAGCTACGGAAAAGTGGGGAATTACAACATTGGCAATTACAACCATTTGAGTTCCATCGGAAACTCAAACTATGTGTTTGATAATGCGGTAATGGTAGGTAAGGCAAAATCGAATCTGGGAAACTCGGCGCTAAGTTGGGAAACGACCGTTTCGGGAGATGTCGGCTTGGATATCGGCCTGTTTAACGACCGTATTTTCTTGCTCTATGATTATTACTGGAAAACAACCAACGGGTTGCTGTATGCAGTTGATATCCCGCTGGCTTCCGGTTTCGGAAGTATTCAATCCAACATTGGCGAGTTTGAATTTTGGGGTCATGAATTTAGCCTGGAAACAAGAAATTTCACGGGTGATTTCAAATGGAATACGCAGGTGACATTCGGGCTTGACCGCAATTTGGTGAAAAAGTTGGGGACTGAAAACACGCCCATCGGCGGGTATCAGGAAAATGTAGACTTTAACCGCGTAGAGGTGGGTCATCCGATAGGTATGTTTTACGGATATGTATGGGACGGTATTTTCATGAACGAGGCTGAGTTTGAAAAAGGCCCCTGGATAACCGTATACGAAGGATCGGAAGTCGGTTCTGTCAGACTGAAAGACATAAGCGGGCCTAATGGCGTTCCTGACGGATACATAGACCCTGAATATGATAAGACATTCATTGGCAATCCGAATCCAAAATTCATATTTGGCGTCACCAATCAGTTTTCCTACAAGAATTTCGATTTGAGCATTCATTTGCTGGGGAGAGTTGGAGGCGACGTTTTTAAGGGAGACATGTTATCCATCGAAAACATTGACGGCGTGTTCAATGTTACGCCTGCCGCTTTGGACAGATGGCGGTCGGTCGACAATCCGGGCAAAGGTATCCTGCCCAAGAGCAACACCAATGCGCTCCACCGTTTCAACAACTCCCACCAGATTTTTGACGGTTCCTATCTTTCTGCAAAAAATATTGCACTGGGATATACCATTCCGCTTAAATCAGGTTTACCTGTTAAGACTGCAAGGGTATATGTCAGTTCCCAAAATGCTTTTATGATAACGAAATATCCGGGCGCCAATCCCGAAGCCAGCCAGAACGGGTTGAACGGACTAAGCGAAGGACGCGATTTCGCCCCTTATCCGATACCGAGAACTTTCACTGTTGGAGCAAATATTAATTTTTAAATTGAATGAGTTATGAAAGCGAAAATATTATATTGTATTATGATGATAACGGGGATAATTTCAATCAACTCATGCAGTGATGAGTTCCTGAAAATATCACCCGAAACAAACCTGACCGATGCTGCATTTTACAAGACCGAATCCCATTTCGATCTGGCTTTGGTTGCGGTGTACACCCCATTGCGCGGGATCGTTTACCCCGGCATTTTCATGGATGAAATGCGGGCCGACAATGCTTTTTTCAGGTATTACATACCCGACAGAGGACCCGCCAACTGGATTGAAGATATTATCCAATGGACAGACCAGTCGCAAACGACTCAGGTAAACCAACGGTATTATTCCGATTATTCCGGCATTTCGCGTGCCAATATTATTTTAACGCGAATTGAAAACGCTGAAATCAGTGACGGGGCTAAAAGGAGGATATCGGGAGAAACCCTGTTTTTAAGGGCTTTTTATTATTTTGACCTCGTAACGCATTACGGCGGTGTGCCCTTATATTTGGAGGAAGTTGCGGATGAAGCATCGGCTTATCAATCTAAGTCTTCGGCAGAAGAAGTTTATGACCAGATAATAAGTGATCTGCAAAGCGCTATTCCCGACCTTCCGGCAGCAACCACTTTTCCCCAATCGGGAAGGGCTACCAAAGGAGCCGCTAAAATGTTATTAGCAAAGGCATACATGTCGAAAGCATCAAGGCAGTATACGCTTGCCGAAAGCGAGTTGAAGGATGTCATCAATATGAACTATGCCCTGCTGGATGATTATGCGGACGTTTTTGATCCGGTCAGAAAGAATCACAGGGAGACGATTTTCGACATTCAGTACAGGGAGGGCGTCGACGGTCAGCAAAGCACGATTCTGTATACCATGCTCCCGAAAACAGCCGATACGGGTATCTTAACGGGGATAAGTGTAAGCAACACGTCGCCGGGTGGCTGGAATGTCCCCAATCAGGAATTTATAGATTCATACGAAGAGGGTGATTTAAGGTTGCCCGTATCCGTGAAAATAATTGAAGGAACGCTGAATGGCGGACATCCCAATTTTGATCCGGTTGTCATTCTGGCCGTAAGGAATGTGGGCGATTATACGATTGAACCCGATAAGGTATATTACCCGTTTGTTTCAAAATTTTTACACGGACCTTATACCCGACCTAACAATACGGGCGAGAATTGGCCGGTATTCCGTTATGCGGAAACATTGCTGCTGCTGGCGGAATGTTTGGTACAGCAGGGTAAAAGCAGCGAAGCGCTTCCTTATTTGAATCAGGTAAGGAGCCGCGCCGGATTGGCTGATTTGAGTCAGGCTACATTAGACGACGTCGTCAACGAACTGCGTTATGAGTTTGCTTTTGAAAACCACCGCTGGACCGATCTTATTCGAACCGGAAAAGCAATCGAGGTGATGACAGCCTACGGGCAACGGATGAAGAGTCAGTATGATTTCCTGCCGGCCAATTCATATAATGTAACAGAGCGAAGATTGGTTTATCCGTTACCTTACAGGGAAACACAAATAAATCCGGAACTGGAGCAAAATCCCGGTTATTAAAATTTTTTTGACAGAAACTCCATCTTGCCGTTTGCATTTTATGGCAAGATGGAGTATTTTTGTCACCGAATAATCCAAATTAATTGAAAAATATATGAAAAGCAGTACAACAATCAAAGCAATGGATAAGATAACATTTTGTATGTTTGTCGCGTTCAACATCCTCCTTGCCGGTTGCAACAGCCATACGGTTGTGCTCGATAACGACTATTTCAAGTACGAAATAGCCGGCGACGGGACGAATCTCAAGTTCACCGACAAGACAACGGGCAAGAACTGGCTTGCTACGGATGCCGTCACCAAATGCGCTTCCGTTACGGTTGGCGGGACGGAACACCCCGTGACCGCCGTTTCTTTCGAAGGCCGGCAGCTGTGTATGGCATTTGAGCAGGCCGACGCGGGCGTCAGGCTTGATGTGAACCGTTCAGGCGACAGAATCACCTTAAAGGTGGCATCCGTTTCAGGCAGCATCGAAGCCCTGACTTTCCTGAATGTCCCGTTAAAGCTGGAAGGTCAGCCTTATGAGCCGTTTGCGGCATGTGTGCTTTCGATGAACCTCTTCACGCACGTCAGGCTGTTACCCCCGTTACAGACCAAATTACGGGCAAAATGTTATGAGCGGTTCGGACTGGAAGGGGCCGAAATAACCCTGCTCGGACTTCCGCAGGACAAAATGCTGCCGGTGATTCGCGACGTCATGTCGAACGCCAAAGATGTTCCCCATTCGACCGAAGGGGGAGCCTGGGCTTTGCTGAACGAAGCAGGGTACGGTTCTTACCTGATGAACTTCGGTACACTGACGGAAGAAACGGTCGATGAATGGATCGCAACATGCCGCAAGTTCGGTTTCAATCAGATAGACAGTCACGGCGGAGGCCGCTTCTTCGAGTTTGGCACTTTTGATCTCAACAAGGAAAAATGGCCTGACGGATGGGATTCGTTCAAGCGGATAAACGCGCGGTTGCATGCCGCGGGGATATCCAGTATTTTTCATACGTATGCCTTTTTTATTGATAAATCGTCGCCGTACGTCACCCCTGTTCCTCACCGGGATTTGGGCTATGTCCGCACCTTCACGCTTGCCGAGCCCCTCAGCGAAACGGCTGACGAAATAGTTGTGAAGGAATCGACTGCAAATATTTCCACCGTAACCGGCTTTCATACCGAAAACAGCGTGACGCTCCGGATCGGGGATGAATTTATCGAGTTCAGCAAGGTGACCCAATCGCCGCCCTACACGTTTTCGGGACTGCGACGTGGCGCAAACGCCACAAAACCATCGTCATACGCTGCCAACGCGACGGCTTTTCACATGAGCGAGCGGTTCGGACGGTTTGTACCTGACCCGGAATCCGCCCTTTTTGACGAGATGGCCCGGCGCCATGCGGAGATAGTCAATCACTGTGAATTTGACGGCATCTATTTAGACGCCATCGACGGCGCCGCCGTGCTGGGCGGAGAAGAGAACTTCTGGTATTATGGCACGAAATTTATTTTCGCCATTGCCAAAAACATGAAACGTACGGTTGGCATGGAGATGAGTTCGATGTCGCACCACTGGTGGCATTACCGGTCGCGCTGGCAGGCATGGGACAGGCCCATCCGCGGATACAAGCGGTTTCTCGACATCCATTTAGCCTCCGTGAAGGCTTCCGCCTATTTCCTGCCGGACGAAATCAAGTCGAACGAGTGGGAACATGGCCTGTGGCGCGGTCATACCCCGCTGATCGACAAATACGCCGGTGTCGACAAGGGGCAAATCATGCTTCCCCTCCATTTGGGATGGTGGGGGCACCAGGCTTGGGCGCCGCCGCAGACGGAACCGACTTTTTCGGACGACATCGAATATCTCGGCTGCAAAATGATAGGCAACAATGCCGGTTATTCCCAGCTGGGCGGCGTCGACGACAAGACGCTGGAGAACCTGCCGATATTCAAACGGGCGGCAGAGATCCTCACGCAGTACGAAGCCTTGCGGAAGCAGAAATATTTCGGAGAGGAAGTGAAAGCGCTGCTGCGTCAGCCCGGAAAGGAATATACGCTGTTTCAAAACGGGAACGGAGGCTGGAATTTCAAGCCCGTCACGTACGAAAAGCATAAAATAGCAGGATTGGATCATCCCACGGCGCAATGGACGGCCGACAATCAGTTTGACGAACAGCCGGTTAAATTAAGGATAGAAATGCTGCTGTCGGTAAAACCCTTTGACGATCCGTCCAATATCGTTTTATCCGACGGCGACGGCAGTTCGGATTTCGTCCTCAAATCGAATGCGGCAGGCGTCACGGGCCGGATAGGCGCATCGGAAGAAAAACCGGAAACCGGCGGGCAAAGCCTTGCATACCTGTCGAAAAATGCGGGAGATTCGCCGAAAGACGGTTCGTATCTCAACATGGAAAAGAAATATGCCTCCCTGCTTGACCTAAGCAAGAACCAGGCGCTGGGCGTCTGGATAAAGGGCGACGGCAACGGCCAGTTGCTGAATTTGAGTCTGCGAAGTCCCGAAAGCATGGCGTATGGCGCGCATGGAGACCGTTTTGTAAAAATTGATTTTACAGGCTGGAAATATTTTGAACTTGTTGAAATCGAATCTTCCAGAATCAGCGATTACAGCTGGCCGGATGATTCACACTTTTATGTTTACGATTCCTACCGGCACAATATACACTTCGGAAATATTGAAAGCCTTCAGTTGTGGCATAACAATTTGCCGGAGGGCCGTGAAGTAACGACGGTCATAGGGCCTGTCAAGGCCATACCGGTGGCAACGGGAACGGTTGAAAACCCCGCCGTCACAGTCGCGGGAAAGAAGATTGTATTTCCGGTGAAAATGGAATCGGGGATGTATCTGGAATTTCGGTCGATGACCGACTGTAAACTATACGGTTCCAGAGGCGAGTTACTTGAAGAGGTACGCCCTGTGGGCGCTGTTCCGGAACTGAAAAAGGGAAAGAATGAGCTTATATTTTCAGGTGAAAGCCGGGATGTATATAATGCGAGGCTACAGGTAACGGTAATCAGTGAAGGCGCTCCGCTCGACGTCGCCGAAAAGAAATAATGCAGTAGGGGCAAGGCACGCCTTGCCCCTACAGTACGAAAAATAAGACACGTCATGATGGAAAGAAGAGAATTTATCAAGACATCGGCCATGATTGCCGGTATGAGTTTGTTAAAGAATGATACTTTAACGGCCGGTTTTTTACCGGCACCCGATGTGAAGCCGGTAAAAATAGGGTTTATCGGTTGCGGAGACAGGGGTACGGGTGTTATCTCGACCATGTCGGCAAACAACAACATCCATATCACGGCGCTGGCAGACCTTTTCAGAGACCGGATGGATACGGCATTACCGGTTGTCAATCAACTGAACAAAAACCGGAATTTTGCCGCAGTCGAAGATAAGCATGTTTATATAGGAGCCGACGCTTACCGAAGTCTGCTCCTTGAAAGCGATACGGATGCCGTACTGATATCGACGCCCGCTTATGCGCATCCGTTTATCTTCGAGGCGGCTGTGGCGGCCGGCAAGCATGTTTATTGCGAAAAACCTGCTGCGCCGGATGTATACGGGACTTTGCGCATGATGAAAGCTGCCGCCAACGTAAAAAATCAAAGTTTAGTACTGGGATTCCAGATACGCTACGCCTCGCCTTATGTGGAGCTGGTTCGAAGAATACACCGGGGCGACATTGGCGAGGTCGTCAGTGTTCAACTGTACTATAACAGTTGCGAAGTCCCCCGGAAAACACAACTTGACCCTGCCAGCGACGAGTTCCGCATACGCAACCATTTTCATTACTTATCGCTTTCGGGCGGTATTTTGAGCGATCAGGGCATCCATATATTAGACGTCTGCAACTGGGCGTTGAAAGCAACACCCCTTTATGCTGTCGGGATGGGGGGCAGAAAAGGAAACATGGGATTTGGCGATACACTGACTAATTACCAGGTACTGTACAAATATCCCGACGACATCAACGTGTCTATTCAGACGTCGCAGTTAGGTCCCGTTTTCGGCGATGTATGTGCACGGTTTATCGGGACGAAAGGATATGCCGAAGTGCACTACGATGGAAACATCTTCATCAGGGGAGAGAACGAATGGAACACGGGGGCAGAACCTGCCATCTCCGGTGCGGAGCCGCAAAGTGCATCCAATCAAAGCCCTTTCGGTATCAAGCTGGATTCTACCCTGTACGATGCGGATATCAATAAAGGAAAATCCTTTATTCAAAGTATTGAGAGCGGACAATACCTGAACCAGCTAGCGACAGCCTGCGAATCGACGCTTACAGCCCATCTTGGAAGAGAGGCCGTACTGCAGAACAAAACGTTGAGCTGGAAAAAACTTGTCGCGTCCAACCAAAGGACGGACCCCAAATTAAATCTTGAAAAATTCAGGTAGCCATGAAAAATCTTCCAGTTCTTTTAATCGCCCTGTTTATGGTAGCAAATCAGATACATGCAAGCGAAAAGTTCGACCCAAATTCAAGCGATGGTATTGTTATTGGCATCATCCTCAACGATATTACAAACATTGAAAAAGAATTTGCCGATTTTCATCAACTGGGATTCGGAGCGTGCCAGTTGTTATACAATTCGGACTTTGACAAAACGACAGCCGAGCGTTTGAAAAAGACGTCCAATGAAAGCAACATTAAAATCACCTCGTTGATTTGTCTTGCTCCGGGCTCTGTCTGGACGTTTTTGGACGGCCCGTCAACCATTGGTCTGGTTCCACGAAAAAACAGGCCGGAAAACGTGGAACTGTTCAAAAAAGCAATCGATTTTTGTGTCATGGCCGACATTCCCGCTTTTCATTCCCATTTCGGTTTTATTCCCGAAGACCCCAGAGATGTGCTGTACGGGGAATTTATTGACGCCATGCGCGTTTTGGCAAACTATGCCAAAGAACGGAATATTGTGCTCTATTGCGAAACCGGACAGGAAACCCCGATAACCCTGATACGAACTATCCGGGATATCGGTACGGGAAACGTTTTCATCAATTGCGATTTAGCCAACTTGGTACTGTATGGAAAAGCAAACCCGCTTGACGCCGTAAAAATGTTCGGACCGCTGATCCGGCAGTTTCATGCCAAAGACGGCCTGTATCCCACCGACCCGGATGCGCTCGGAAAAGAAGTGAACATACCCGAAGGCGAAGTCAATTTCCCGGAAGTCATCAGGGAATTGAAAAGGCACAACTTTCGAGGGGCCATCATCATTGAACGTGAATTTGGCGACAATCAGCGCGAATATGTCATTCGAACAAAAAAATACCTTGAAGAATTGATGTCAAAAGAATACTGAAAAATGCAAACATCAAGAAGAGATTTTATAAAGACTGCCGGTACTGCATCGGCATTGCTGGCTGCCGGAGGCGGGTTGTTTTCCACCGGTTGCACACGCCAGAATTCATCCGCAAAAATGTACGGTGACATGTCGCTCAAAGAGTTAGTGGGCGAATCCCCGATGGTACTAAAAGACTTGGGGCCGAATCCGAAATACAGCGTACTGTGGACGTGGGATTACGGCGTTTTTTGGGATGATTCCTTTTATTGGCAGGGCAGGGGTTCGACGGGCGAAAACCAGCGCCGCTCTCACTTTCTGAAAGATTACAAGCGTATGGTGGATTTCTGCTCGGCGCACGGCATCAACGGGATCGTCATTTGGGGCGCGCTGCGGGCGCACGACAACGGGGTTGAGCAGTTCAGGGAATTGGTGAAATACGGGAAAGAGAAGGGTGTAAGGATATTGCCGGGTGTGGGTGTGTTCAGCTATGGCGGCATTTTCTTTGATCCGCGCGAGAGCCTTCTGTTCACGGAACAGTTCCCCATGAATAATCCCTACTCGCTGGCGACATGGCTTAACGGGCATCCCGAACTGGCGGCGGTCGGAGCCGACGGGAAGCCGTACCAAATGGGGATGTACAGCGCGCTTGCCTGTCCGTCGAAAAGAGAGAACCTGGAATGGTTCAAACGCTCGTTTGAATGGCTGTGCGAAGAATTCAAGATCGAAGGCGCGCAGGTGGAAATAGGGGATTACGGCGTCTGCCATTGTGATGAATGTAATAAAAAGCGGAAAGGCGGCGCGGGCTCCATGCTCATGATTGATGATATGATTGAGCCTTATATCGCGGCTTGCGAAGTGGCGAAGAAAGTGAATCCGGACGCGTGGGTGATATGCGAGACCTACAGCAGTTTTGCTTCGCCCCGGCAAACAGAGACGCCCGGACATTTCTGGACTGCGCTGAACGAGATGCAGAAGAAGTTGCTGGCCGACTCTTTGCCTGATGAAGCGATCGTGCAGTGGGCGCTCGACAAAGCCGTGCCGTTCACCCCGACGCAAGACTGGCCGGAGAACGTATATTTGCCTTCCACGAACAATATCGCACGCATACACCACGGTTCGCAATGGGTCAACGGAAAAGATGAGTGGGCGGTGTATGCTATTGGCGAAATGGTGCGGAGGGCGCGTGCCAGCGGCGTAAACGGGGTAAGTATTTTCGGCGAGGAATCGCCGGCATCGCCTCCGAACGAAGCCAATTACTTAGTGTTTTCCGAGTTCGGCGGCTTTGGCAACCCGAATCCAAACTGCGACTTCAAAGCATTTTTCGCAAATACGCTCGACCCGCTCTACGGCGGTACGGGCATGTCGCTGGAGTGGAGACGGATTTACGTGACCGCACATTTTATCCGCCTCGATTTAAAAAACAGCTCATCCGGGCCGGAAAATCCAATGTTCCACCATACCTATCATGAAATCGGACAACCGGATTTATTCGACAAGGTACTGAAAATGAGCGCAGCAGAGAAGCAAAGCGAATTAAAGCGCTTTGCATTGGAGGCGCGCGACCTATCTTCAAAACTGTCAGGCGAAACATGCAGACGCTGGGCATGGCTTGAGAACTGGCTGTGGCGCGCGGAGTTTTTATTCCGGAATCCGCATTAGATCGTCAGGCGGAATCGCCGATACCGATTAATGTATGATTATCAATCAAAAACGTGAATTATGATGAAAAATAAATTAAAAAAACATTTAACATTTAACATTTTATGAAGGACAAAATTTTATTGTATGCCCTGATGTATTCATTCTTACTGTTTCCGGTTACTTCAATGAATGTCATCTATGCGGACGATAATGGAAACGCATCCATTCTTTCGATGCAGCCGCTATCTCCCCGTGTCGAAGCAGAAGCGGTGCAACAGGGGATCACCGTTACCGGTATGGTAGTCGATACCGAGGGCGTACCCCTGCCGGGTGTAACAATCTTTATCAAAGGGACGACGAGGGGTACGGCGACCGGAAGCGACGGACGTTTTTCGATTGCCGTATCCGACAGGAACGCTGTGCTGACGTTCTCCTATATTGGATTTGCCACGCAAGAGCAAGTCGTTGGGAATCAAACTTATTTTAACGTCGTCCTGCAGGAAGAAACCGCCATGATAGACGAAGTGGTGGTGATTGCCTACGGTGCACAGAAAAAATTAACGGTGACAGGCGCAATTGCTACCGTGCAAACAAAAGAGCTGAAACAAAGTTCTGCAGCCAACCTGTCGGTAGCCTTGTCGGGACGTTTACCCGGCTTGACGGCCTTGCAAAGTTCGGGTATGCCCGGCAACGACGCCGTGAACCTGTATTTACGCGGAATGGGAACGATCAATGGCGCCAATCCGCTGATTTTAGTCGACGGTGTGCCGCGCGAAAACCTCAACATGCTCGACCCCAACGAAGTCGCCTCCATCTCCATCCTGAAAGACGCCTCATCGACGGCGGTCTTTGGCGTACGCGGCGCCAACGGGGTCATTCTGGTGACTACACGGCAAGGCGGAACAGGCAAACCGCAACTGAGCGTGACAGGCGAATTTGGCATGCAGTCGCTCGCTGCACGCTTCGACCGTATCCATTCGCCCGAATATGCCGAACTCCGCAATCAGGCAGCCCGCAACGACGGTTATACCGACGACAACCTGCCCTTTACGCCCTACATGATACAAAAGTACAAGGATGGATCCGACCCCGTGTTCTATCCCGACAGGGATGTATATCATGATTTTTTCACCGATTTCGCCCCGCAAACGCGTATGAATCTGAACTATTCGGGCGGAAACGGGAAAATGAAATACTTTGTCAATGCCGGATACATCAATCAGCAGGGAATCGTGAAAACCGAATCCCCCAAGGACTTGGGCTATGATCCCTCCTACAAGATGAACCGGATAAATTTCCGTACCAATATTGACTATCATATTTTCAGCAACCTGAAGGTATCGGCCAATCTGGCTTCGTACATGGAACAGATGAACGGATCGGCTGTCTGGGGATACAGCTACGCCGAATCGGTGAACTACCTGATCGCTTCGGCATGGACGATACCTCCGACATGGCCCGGACGGGTAACTGTCGCAGGCTACGATGTTCCTGTCAACCAGCCCGTTGAAGTAAATGTAGACCGAACGCCCTACGGGATATTGAACCGCTATGGCTATTTCAATAGAAATTCGACACAATTCAACAGTTCGGTAGGGCTGGAATGGGGTCTTGACTTCATCACGCCGGGACTGAGCACCAAGTTCATGATAGCCTACGACGGATACTATTACACCGAACTGCGGGGATATCGCAGTTTTCAGATTTATGGCTGGGAAGTAGCGCGGTCGCCCGAAAGGGAAAGCCGTTACCTGACATTGCGCGGCCCCGACCAGGTAGACGAATCCATATCGCTTGGCAAAACCGGCGGTTCCAGGTTTTATATGAATTTGCAGTACACCTTGAATTATGCGCGGCAGTTCGGCAAGCACAATGTTACCGGAATGTATCTGCTGCAACGCGATAATTGGGAGACCTATAGCGGCGGCGACCTGCCCTACAACATATTCGGGATGTCGGGACGCGTGACCTACAATTACGACCAGCGCTACATGGCTGAGTTTAATGCCGGCTATAACGGCTCGGAGCAATTCCACAAAGATCACCGTTTCGGTTTTTTCCCTGCATTTTCTGTCGGCTGGGTCGTCACGAACGAAAATTTCCTGAAAGACAATCCTTTGCTAACCAACTTGAAACTACGCGCTTCGTACGGAAAAGTCGGAAACGACAAATTGGGAAGCGCCCGTTTCCTTTACCGTACAGAAGTGTCGGAAGTGGGCGGTTATTACAGCCAGTTGGGCTTGAACCGCCGAATCATACAGGGACGAATGGGTAATGAACAGCTGAGTTGGGAGATCGCCGAAAAACAAAACTACGGCGTCGATGTCCAGTTTTTCAAGGAACTTTCATTATCCTTTGACCTCTTCCGCGAAGAACGGAACAATATATTCATCAGCAGGGGTACGGTACCTGTGTTTCAGGGTGTTCCCATCGGGTACCTGCCCAAGGTCAACATCGGACGGATTCATAACCGCGGCTACGAAACGGAGGCTTCCTATACGAAAAGCCTGAACAGCGGTCTGACGTTTACCGTAAGAGGCAATTTCGCATATAACCGCAATGAAATAGTCTTTTTGGACGAACCGATTCTGCAGGAAGACTATGCCTACCGTTACCGAAGTACAGGCTATAGCATCGGCCAGTTATGGGGGTATAAGGTAGATAAAAGCAATGGAAACGGCTACATCAATACGCAGGAGGAGCTGGACTGGGCTTTGGATGCGTATAAAATGGGAATTCCCCGGTTGGGATATCTCAAGTATTCGGATGAAAACGGCGATGGGATCATTGACACAAAAGACATGTCACCGATCGATTATCAGTATTTGCCGCGTATTTCTTACGGGCTATCGGGCAACATAGCCTACAAGGGTGTTGATTTCTCTTTCCTGTTTACCGGAATTGCTAAAAGCCGCATCTATCTGGGTCGCGGTTTTGAAGAATTTGAAGTTGAAAGCTATTTTGGCGATGTTCACCGCCGCGCATGGACGGAAGAGCGTTACCGCAACGGCGAAAAAATCACCTATCCCGCCCTGAGTCTGGCAAGGAATACAAACCACATAAACAGTGACTTTAAATATGCCGACCGCTCTTTTTTCCGGTTGAAAAATATCGAAGTAGGTTACAACCTGCCTGCAAAATGGATGTTACCGTTGAGCATCAGCCAGCTGAGAGTGTACATGAATGGCTCCAACCTGTGGACATGGGACAAGTTGCCGATAAAAACGGTAGACCCTGAACAAACAGACTATACGGTGCTTCCCATCATGAAATTAGTCAATTTCGGATTAAATATTGTATTTTAAGTCATTCATCCCTAAAAATCAACGAAAATGAAAAAAAGAATATATTATTTGATAGTTGTGGCAGCGCTTGTTTCGGCGACCGCGCTGCAGTCGTGCCTGGATGTGCTGGATGTGGCGCCCGACGGAAACATGACGATGGAAGACGTGCTGGCAGACCCCAATAAGACGGGGGCTTTCGTAAGCGCCTGTTATGATGAACTCCCCGCGTTCGGATGGATGTTCGACGGCTGGGACAATATTTTCGTTTCCTTAACCGACGATGCCTGGTCGGCGCGCGACGGAGGACCCGGGACGGTCACCCAAATGTCGTACAGGGGGCAAGCCTCTGCCGATTTTCATCCGCTCGTCCATAATGGCACCTACATTGCAGAATCCAATAACACCGGCAACTGGTGGAACCGTTACTGGCAGCAGATACGTAAATGCTCGCAGGTGATAGAGCTGGTAGACCAGTCGGCAGCAGGCGAAAGCGACAAGCGGTTGTGGAAAGCCGAAGCCCATGTGTTAAGGGCCTGGTTTTATTTGGAACTCGTCAAGTTTTACGGCAAATTACCGGTTTTGGAGGGTTCGATAGCTTTCGATGCGGATTTTTCCGTCTCGCGGCGTGAACCGGTGTACGATGTAGTCGTCAAATGTATCGCCGCCGATTGCGATGCGGCGCTTGCCGTGTCGGAACTGCCATGGCGTATCGACAATGTAGCCAATGTACAACGCGTCACCAAGGCGCTGGCGCATGCCATCAAGGCCACGGCCTATCTCTTTGCCGCCAGCCCCCTGCACAACGGAGGCAACAATTATTGGGAGGAAACCTATCAGGTATGCCGTACAGCGGTCAACCAGCTAAAAGCAAACGGTTATGAACTGTTTACCGTTTGCACCGAACCGGCCGTATTCGGAACGGGCGATGAAGCTGCATTTTACCAGTATGTGTCGCGCGAGATGGATTATCCCCAGAATCGCGACAGGGAAACAATCTGGCAAAAAGATTCCAGAAGGTACGACTATATCCCGTATGCCCGTCCGGCATGGTATTTCTGTTACCTTGGCAGCGAATTTGACGAAACCATTTGCGCCTCCGCGTGTCCGAGCTTGGAGTTGATTGACGCATTCGAAACGCGGGATGGCGAGCCTATACTCGACCTGCGGCAACCCTACTTGGATGAAAATCATTTGCGTCCGAATTTCAGGACGGGTACGGGGTATAGTGACTTGGATCCGTATGCGAACCGCGACCCGCGATTTTACGCGACTGTGCTGAAAAACGGCGATGTCATCCCGTGGCGCAACGGTCAGCCGTTGACCGTTGAATCGTATGTAGGGGGCGTTCATTCCATCACTTTCGACATATCGAAAGGGCTGGGGACGCGCACCGGTCATTTCCACCGCAAATTGGTAGCGCCGGGTGCCAGTCCGACCAACTGGGCGAATTACCCCAGCCACAAGTATTTCCGGCTGGGTGAATTGATCCTTTCGCTGGCTGAGGCCGCTGCCGAAGCCGGCCACCTTGCCGAAGCCAAAACGGCTGTCGACGAAATCCGTGCGCGTGTGAAAATGCCGCCGCTGTCGGCCAGCCTGTCGAAGGACGACCTGATACTGAGGATACGAAACGAACGGCGTGTGGAACTGGCATACGAAAATCAACGCTATTTCGACATACGTCGCTGGCAAAGTCCTGACGGCAACATCGAGTTCCAATACAAATGGTCAACGGGAATGCTGATAACCAAGCAGTCCGACGGCTCGTTCACCTACGAAAGGGTGAATACCAGTTCCATACCCCGTATGGGATACGAAACCAAGGACTTACTGCTGCCGCTTCCGCTGAGTGAAGCAGCCTTGCTTGAAGCGGTAACGGGAGAGCGATGGCAAAATCCGGGATGGTAGGTGTTTATTTGAGAATTGAAAATTAAGAATTGAGAAATAAAATATTGGATATGAAAATATTAAATAAAACAATAGGTATCATGACCGTTTGCAGCCTGCTGTTGTGCATGATGAGCCGTGCACAGGACATGTCAGTGCCGACAGAAAGTACACAGGACATGTCAGCGCCGACAGACAATGGCGAAATCATTGACTTGGGCTTTTACAGTAACCCGAAAATAGCCTTTACCGGTGCGGCAACCACCCTAGCAGGTCAGTCGCTGATGAAACCGGTATCAAACACGGCCTTGTCGCTGGTGGGCAGGTCGACGGGGCTATCCACCGTTGTGACCGGTTGGGAGCCTACCCGTTCATCCATCTACATGACCATCCGGGGCCTTTCGACCGTTAACGCCACTACGCCCATTTTCATTGTGGACGGGGTCATCAGTCCCCTTTCGATTGTCAACTACATGAACCCCGAGGAAATAGAAAGCATTTCTTTTCTGAAAGACGTCTCGTCGCTTGCAGTATATGGCATTCAGGGCGCCAATGGGGCTATTGTGATTACGACAAAAAAAGGAGGTTCAGAAACGCTGAAAGTGAACGCCTGGTACTACCAGTCGATGCAAAAGATGAGCAGACAGCCTCAATTTGTCAGTGCTGCCGAATATGCGCAGTTGCGTAATGAAGCAGGCTTCAACAATGGGTTAGGCGCCTATTCGCAGTTTTCGCAAGAGCAGATCAATCATTTTGCGTCGGGCGACAATCCCCTGTACCCCGATAACAACTGGTACGATATGTACATACGCAAAATCAGGACGATGGAGCAGGCGGGATTTTCGGTACAGGGAGGAAAAGACAAGATAAAACACTACTCCGCCATCAATTTCCTGCATCAGGCCTCGCCGTTCGTTATCGAAGAGGAAGCCGAACGGAAGTACGATCCCACGCCGAGAGTCGACATGATCAGCATCCGTTCCAATTTTGACGTGAAACTCAACAGTTACCTGAGCGCGTTTCTGTTAATGAACGGTATGTTACGTGTTGACAAGTATGCTTCTGCCGTCTCGGATGTCGAAATATACAACCGCAGCATCACTACCCCGCCCGTCATGTACGGTCCGCTGACGCCGGTTGAGACAGTCTCGTCAACAGGGGAGTTCAGTCCGGAAAGCAACCGCACGACGACTTATGAAGGCGAAGACTATCCTTTGTACGGTCTGCTGAATCGGGGAGGATACTCAAGGGTGATGAACTCATGGATTTATACGCAGGCCGGCGTGACGCTTGACTTGGACTTCCTTACGAAGGGGCTTTCATTGACCGGCCTGATGTCGTACCAGATGTATGGCTCTAACGGAAGCACGACAACGCAGAACTATGAACGGTACATCCGCAGCAACAACTATTCCGAGCTTGCGTTTACAAAATACAAAACGTTTGAAAACACACCGTTGGCTTATGGTAAAAATTCACTGTTCAGCTACAGCCAGAGCTTGTCGTTTCGTGCCCAATATGAAAGAACATTTGGCGACCATGCCGTTCAGGCAACTGCTTTTTACTATTATACGAAGCAGGAAAAGGAAAACTGGGCCAGTCTTGGCTTTTTGCCTTACATGAACGAAACGGTTGGGTTGACTGCCTTGTACGGGTTCCGCAGCAAATATTTTTTAAAGGGAGATATCGGTTATTCCGGCTCCGAACAGTTTCATCCCGACTACCGTTTTATTTCGACGCCTGCCATTTCGGCTTCGTGGGTCGTTTCGGGGGAAGATTTCATGGCCGGTATGGACTGGCTGACATTGTTGAAACTGAGGGCTTCGTATGGCGTCAATGCCAACGACCAGTTGGGAAGCGGTCGTTTCATGTATGCCGATAACAACCGCGCCGGCGTTGAAGGAGCGCGCGGCAATCCGCGATTGAGCGCCGAAAAAATCAAAAAACAGAACTATGGAATCGACCTGGAGTTGTTTGGCCCTGTTTCGCTGTCGGTTGACCTGTTCTACCACAGGTGCGACAACATGCTGGTAAGCAGCGGTTTGATACCTGTATACCAAACCGTTCCGCTGGAGTATTATCCGAAACTGAACAACGGGAGCATGGAAAACCGCGGCATCGAAATCGAAGCGGGATATAACGGGCGGCTGTCGCGCGATATATCGGCGTTCGCCATCGCCGGTTTCAGTTTTACGCGGAATAAAGTGTTGCGTGTAAACGAACTGCCCTACAACGACCGATTTTATCCACGCCGGACGGAAGGGTTCAGCATGGGACAGCAGTGGGGCTATCAGGTTGACTACCGCAATGGCAACGGCATGTTTAACTCACAACAGGAAATCGATGCCCTTTTGTTGAACTATACCTCCATGGTGGCGCCTCGCGTAGGCGACTTCATTTACAGGGACCTGAACAACGACCAGGTAATCGATGAAGGCGACCTGGCGCCTATCGGTTATCCGTGGGTACCTGAAATTTTTTACAGCCTTACCGGCGGACTGCAGTGGAAGAACCTCGACTTCAATTTTCTATTGCAGGGCGTAGCCAACACGTCTGTTACCCTCAGCGGCATCGGGATTTATGAAAATGCCGCACAAGGTGTCTTCAGCGATCTGCACCTGAACGCATGGACGCCTGAACGTTATGCTGCGGGCGAACAAATCGACTATCCCGCGCTTTCGCTGACGACATCGGCCAACCATGTCCCAAACAGTTTTTTCATCATCAATCGGTCGTTTCTAAAACTCAGGAATGTGGAAATCGGTTATTCGCTGCCCGCTTCGATGGCCCAAAAAATAAAGACGGAAAACATCCGGTTTTCGTTGACGGGTCAAAATCTTTTCTCCATCGACCGGATGAAAAGCAAATATATTGACCCTGAAACGGCAGCGATGGCTACTTTTCAACCTTACAGGGTGTATAGCTTAGGTATCAAATGTACATTTTAACAGATATAATCATGATCAATATGAAAAATTTGAATATACTGACCAAAACAGTTTTCGCGGTTTCAATGACGCTGTGGATGTGTGCCTGTGCCGATTTGGACTTGCCCAACGACGGTCGTATCCCGACCCAGGAGTTGTTTAATTCCCAAATTCGTATCCGTAGTTTTTATAGCACTTGTGTTCCCATACCGTCTGTGGGATTTAATTACTGGAACAGTCCCTTAGCCTCGTTTTGCGACGAGGCGCACGATGCAAGCGACATGGCGTCGGGTGGCGTGTACAACTGGTACAACAACCGTATGTCGGCTACCAACATACCGATAGGCAGCGTCTGGGAATTGTATTATACGCTGATCGGCAAATGCAACACGTTTATCCAAAACCTGAACGATCCGAATTTGCCCTACGAGTTCAGCAATCCCGTCGAAAAAGCCGGTTTCATTGCTGAGGTAAGGGTTGCCAGGGCCTATTACTACCTGCAACTGATCAAGCGGTACGGAGGCGTCCCCATCGTTGATGTCCCGTATGGAATGGACCATGACTTCTCAATGGATCGTCGCGCCACTTTCGAAGAGGTTGCCGACTTTATCATGGCCGAATGTGACCTGGCATTAGCGACCCAGGAAAGTGAAGGCTTGCCCATCGGGTTTCGCTGGGCGATTACGGATGCGGAGCGCGGAAAGATTACCCGTGCGTTCGCTTATGCCGTAAAATCGCAGACTGCCCTCTTTGCCGCCAGCCCTTTATGGAGCGCCTCCGGCAGTAAATACACGTGGGAAAAGGCAACTGCCATCACAAAGGAAGCGTTAGACCAGTGTCTGGCGCACGGGTTTCAACTCTACGACACGCCGGTAGACCCCGGCATCGCACAAAATCCGTATGCTTACTATTTCATTACGCCGGCTGATGGAAGCCGTTCGTGGGATAAGGAAACCATTTTCCAGTCCAGTTCACGTTCATCGGTATGGCAATATGCGGGTCTGCCCACCACGGCGGGCATGTCGAAAGCAGGTCCCGGCCCTTCGCAGGAACTGGTGGACAGTTATGAAATGAAAGAGACCGGCGAACCGGCCATTTTAGGCTATTCGGACGCCAATCGCCTGCAGGCGATACCCAATCCAGCTTCAGGTTATGATCCTGCGCAACCCTATGTTGGACGCGACCCCCGATTCTACGCTTCCATCTATTACAACGGGTCGCCCAAAAACCTGAATACCATGCTAACCGTCCCGTTCAACATTGGCGAAGGCGCCGGCATTGGTCTTTCCGGAAACAGCGAAACGACCGTTACCCATCACGGCACGTACTGGGAGATACTGACTTTTACGTCGGGTGGCAACTATCCATGGTTTTCGGGCGTACTCGACGGCACCTGTCAGGGAGGCATAAAAAGTACGCTTACTTTTGAATATCAAATCCTCGACGAGTTGCCGAATGTGCTGCTTGTACTTTTCAGGTCGAACGGTTCCACATTTGCAGAGATAACTGTGCCCGTACCGGCGACGCCGGATGTCGACCCTGATAATGAAGGACTATGGGCTACTTATTCGCGCGACATTACGACAGCGGTGGATGCCGGCTGGGGAGAGGGTGAAAACACGACGTGGCGCTTTGACTTCAGGCTGGTGGGTACCCGCATGTTGATAAGGAACCCGAAGGTGGTTGTTGAACTGGCTGCGACGCCTGTCGAGACCTTTGTTGATGGTAATTGCGGCATCTCCAATCTGGCGACCGATACGCGTTTTACCCGCACGGGCTACTACATGCGTAAATATAATGATTACCGATCGAACAATGCGCTGAATGCCGATGGTTACATGCGGATTTTTCGTCTGGCGGAATTGTACCTGAACTTTGCCGAAGCCGCCTACCAGTCGGCTGGACCCGATGCCGCGGTGGCCTCCACAGTGGGAGGCAACGCCCTTTCGGCCCGCGAAGCCGTCAACGTGGTGAGGAGACGGGCTGACATGCCGGAATTTCCTGCCAACATGTCGAAAGAAGCCTTTGAAACAAAATACCGTAACGAACGCCGTGTGGAACTTGCCTTCGAGGAACACCGTTTCTTCGACGTTCGACGATGGAAAATACTCAACCAGACCGACGGATTTGTCACGGGAATGAAGATTACAAACGGTTCGCCTTTACTGTATGAACGCATCAAACTGGCGGATCGCGGAACCAACGCCGACAAATACCTGATGCTCCCGTTAGACGCTGCCGAAGTGCAGAAAATGGAAATCTTAACAGGTGAAAACTGGCAAAATCCCGGATGGTAGTTGCATAATCGAAATTTAAAAATTCATCTTTAGTTCCTAACTGCTTAATATATAGTAATATGGATAAAATTAAAATTTTCTTTGTCATTTTATTGTGTGTCGCAGCGTTCAATGCGTGCGACCAGGAGGAAGATACAACCACAATAGAAGTTTCTACCCGTGAAATCCTGTTGGACAGGTCGGGGTTGAACGAAGCCGATGCCCCTGCTGTTTTCCAGGTCACTTCGTCGAACAAGTCCTGGCTGCTGACAGCTACTTCGTGGCTGACGCCCAGCGTTGTATGGGGAAAAGCCGGCGTAACTGAGGTTGCAGTCAGCGCCGCCGGAACGGTCGAAGCGCGTGAAGGTTACATAACCATACAAAGCGGCGAAGTGCGTACGGTGGTCACGGTCAGGCAAACTGCCGACGAACTGGTACCTTCGACACTTACGGTTTTGTCAGTACCGTCGGTGGAAGCGAACGGACTGATGCCTGATGGAAGTGCGCCAACCATCAGTTTTACGACCAACAAGAAGTGGAGCATCACCGGATTGCCCGACTGGATAACGGCAACCCCTACTTCGGGCAATGCCGGCACGGTGACCGTGAATTTGACAGTCGAGGCAAATACTTTCGCACCCCGCGCTTCGGATTTCAGCCTCCATGCGGGTTCGATCACAAGGGTCCTCAATATCGATCAAAAGGGTGACGACAGGCTTGAAATGTATCAAATTCAAGTATTAATCAATGAAGGCGGTAATGAGACGACCGTTACCGACAAAGGCGGTTATTTTGAAATAGTGTCGGCTGCTGCCGCAGGCTATCCCTGGTTTTCAGTGAATGTGCCGGGGTATTTACGGACTGACGGCATCAAATACTACCTTACTTTTCAATATCAGCTGCAGACCGCGTTCAACAACCTGATGTTTGTCTTTTTTAAAGTTCCAAACAACGACAGTGAAGTGGCGTATATGAAAGACGGAAACGAGTTTGCAGCTACCGGTATCGCACCGAACAACAATGGTCAGTGGCGCGACTACAAGTTTGACGCAACACCTGCGATTTTGGGTGGTTGGGGAAATACTGACGGCCTCAACCGGTTGCGCATTGACTTGCGGTCGCCGGCAAATACCTTGTTGATCAGGGATATGGTGTTGGTTGTAGAATTGGTTCCGAGTGAATAAACGAATTGTAGTCAAACAAATTAAAAAATCATGAACAGTAAAATTAACAGTATCATCATACTATTTTTTCTCGCAGCGCTTTATTCGTGCGGGGAAGATACGAAAGAAGCGACATTGACGGTTTCGACGCAGGAAATTGTCTTGGGAATTTACGGGATGGACAATAAGGACGCGCCGGCAGTTTTCGGAATCAGTTCGTCGGTCGACTGGACGCTTAAATGTTCGGAATGGCTGACACCCAGCATTACTTCAGGCGGTAGCGGCGACGCCGAAGTCTCGGTCGCCGCATCCGAAACATCCGAAGAACGTACGGGATATGTTACGGTTGAGAATCAGGATGCAAGGGCAATCATCAAGGTAAGGCAATTAGCGGAGGAGTTGATAACTACGATATTAACAGTTTCGCCGACATCCGTTACCGTGGACTTCGACGGCAGTACTCCCGATGGAAACCGGCCAGCCCTCAAAGTATCGGCATACCGGCCGTGGACAATCTCCGGATTGCCCGACTGGATAACGGCAAGTCCTGCTTCGGGTAATGCCGGAACAGATATGTCCGTCAACTTGATGGTCGGTACCAACGAAATGGCAATTGTGCGCGAGGCTGATTTTCAAATCACTTCGGGAGTACTCTCATCTGCTGTCGCCGTCACGCAACTGGTGGAAAACCAGCAGCTGACTGTTTTGCCGTCATCCATCGAAGTGGAAGCCGACGGCAAGACATCGGATGGGGACCAGCCGACATTTACAATTTCGACCAACAAGGACTGGACTATCGTCAATTTACCGGCGTGGATAACGGCAACACCTGCTTCGGGCAGCGCCGGAACGGACATAACCGTGACGTTGACGGTCGGCAGCAATGACTTGGCGCCACGTACGGCAACGATTAACATCAACGCGGGCTTTCTATCCGAATCCATCGACATTCATCAATTGGAAGCCGGCTCTGTCGAGGAATATTTCCCGTTTATTGTCGGGGTGGGCGGCATTGCAGGCAATTCGGAAGTGATAGTCAACGACAGAGACAGTTATTGGGAGATTGCGACCAACTGCTGGCCTGGCAGCGAGTATCCCTGGTTTTCGAATACCCTGTCTACAAATATATCGACAGGCGCAGGCTATGAATATTCACTTGAATTTGAATATCAGGTACCGGTAGACCTGCCTAACGTCATGCTGGTATTTATTAAGGGCGATATGGGCGCTATTGCAACACGCGACTTGCCGCAACTTGACGCGACTTCCGGCATTGACCCCAGCGACGAAGCAGTATGGAAGCATTTTTCGTACAACCTGAAGCAGATTGTAGACTGGGGATGGGGCGTCGAAAATTTCACGCAAATTCGCTTTGATACGCGAAAATGTGAAACCATGCTGATCAGGAATTTTAGAATTGTTGTTAAAATGCCGGAATAATAGTACTGTACAATCGGGAGGTGTTTGGTACCTCTTTTATTTTTGAAATGCTTCCTTGATGGATGGCTGCCTGATTTATATTCCGAGCTTGGGAAATCAGGCTACTCCTACATGGAAATGCTTTATGGTAATATTCCGCAGGATAGTATCAATTTCGGCAAGAATTTTATTAATGATCGATGAATATACAGTGCTTATGAAATTAGAAATGTATAAATTCATAGCGCTTATTGCGCTTTTGGCGGGAGGTTTGTCCTGTACGGAAGAAAAAGATGAGGATGACCCAAATGCATTCAAATGGGATTATTCAACACAACAGGAAGAATTCAGTCCGGTCAATCCGGGAACAAAATCATCTTATTTCAAGATTGACGGTAACATTCTCTCATTTGCTGTTCCTTATCTTGTCGGCACAAGGGTAAATGAATATCCAAGTGAATTTACGGGAATTCCGCATGACATCTGGACAATAAAACTGATTATGGCTAAAGGGGTTGATGTTTCTAGACTTGCTCCTGTCATTACACTGGCGCCCGGCGCAACCCTAACGCGGATAGAGCATAGAATCAGTACTGATCACTATCCTCCAATACCGGATGATTTTGCCACAATTGATGTTAGTTATACCGGAATTGTCGAGGTCGGTGTGTATGATTTCAGGTATCAGGTGGATTTTACTGTAAGTACACCGGACGGTTCACAGGTCATATATATGTATTTGGCTGTTGCTATAGGCGATGTATGGCCTTACTATAGTCCTTAATCTGCTTTTTTATTTATCAGGAATTATTAACGCCAACAAAAAATAAATCATTCATTAAATTAACAATCAACAAAATATCAACAAATTAAACAAATTTGGTATGAAATCACAATTTTTCAAACTCATCGCGTTCATCGCGTTCCTGACGGCGGGAGGTTTGTCCTGTACGGAAGAAAAAGATGAGGAAGACCCCAATGCATTCAAATGGGACGATTCAACACAACAGGAAGAATTCCGTCCGATCAATCCGGGAACAAAATCATCTTATTTCAAGATTGACAACAACATTCTCTCATTTGCGGTTCCTTGTCTTGTCGGTACAAGATTACATGAATACCTCCCGGAACCCGATTGGGGGGGATGCCCAAATTGTTTCAGCCCTCACTTCTGGACAGTAACGCTGATTATGGACAAAGGGACTGATGTTAGCAAACTTGCTCCGGTCTTTACCTTGGCTCCGGGCGCTACCATAACGAGTATAGAGACCGGAAATCAACAAATTACTGAAAAGGAAGTGAATTATACCGGAATTGCAGTAGTCGGCGAATATGATTTCACATATCAGGTGGACTTTGTTGTACATTCTTCCACAAGCTTCTATTCACAGGTTAGATATATTTTTTTGGCGGTTGCAATAGGTGATGTATTGCCTTATCATTGATGACTAAGTGTGTACAACAAGTAAAACATTTATTAAATTATTAACACATATAACAAAATTAACATGAATTCAAAAATTATTAAATTCGTTACTCTTACAGCGTTTATTGCGGGATGTTTTTCTATCTCCGCGCAAAATATTAAAAAAAGTTCAGCTTTCGCGATTGATAAAAACATCATCTCGTTTGAGGTGGGCAATCTTGTCGATAAAAGAATTTGCGAATACCCCTCTGAACCCGGTTATGGAGGCCCGAATTCATTCAGTCCTCACTTCTGGACAATATCGCTGATTATGACCGAAGGTACAGATATTACTTCCCTAGCTCCAATCATTACAATGGCGTCCGGCGTTAAAATTGTGTCTATTGAGACGTCTACTCCCGGCGTGTCAATAAGTCCGGAACATTCGGGGGCGTTAGATTTTTCGCATCAAGTTGAATATACCGTCATTGAAGAAGATGGTTCAATAGTACGATATATCTTTTTGGCTAATGCTGACGGTAAAACACGTGGATATAATGTTACGATTTACTCTTCTCCCTTTAATGGAGGAAGTACGTTACCTTACGGAACCCTGAATAATGTAAATAGTGTTAATATTACAGCTACCCCCAACTATCCGTCGTATGTGTTCGACAAATGGTTAGTTACTGAATATTGGTTTCCTGGAAGTATTGGTTCAACAATAACCCATTATGGTTCAATTTTGATTATGCCAATAGTTTACGATACTGATATTACAGCTGTATTCAAACCCGCCACGCAATATACAGTAACCCCTCAGAGCGAAGACACAAACAAAGGTACAGTAACCGGCGGCGGAACATGCTATTCGGGTGGAACTGTGGTTGTTAGCGCATATCCTAAGCCGGGATACCTATTCGATGGATGGTATCTAAACGGATCAAAAGTTTCCAGTTTAGAAACTCACATTTATTTTCCATCTGCTTCCTGTACATTGATTGCTAAATTCATAACGGAATATACGGTAACGGTTCAAAGCGAAGACACAAATAAAGGTACAGTAGCCGGCGGCGGAACATGCCTGCCAGGTGGCAGTGTAGTTGCTTTTGCATACCCTAAATCAGGATACAAATTTGATGGATGGTATCTAAACGGAGCTTACATATCCAGGTTAGAAACTTACATTTATATTCCATCTGCATCCTGCACCTTAATTGCTAAATTTTTAACTCAATATACGGTAACCGTGCAGAGTGAAGATACAAATAAAGGTACTGTAGCCGGCGGTGGAACATGCATTTCAGGCGGCTATGTATCTGTTTCCGCGTCGCCTAATTCAGGTTATACATTTGATGGATGGTATCTAAACGGATCGAAAATATCTGGCTCGACGCCTTATAATTTTTTTGCCTCTGCAACATGCACCATAATCGCTAAATTCAATCCACTACCACCTGTTATCACCGGCCCATATCTCATTTGTAATGGTTCGTCTCATAATTACTCCGTATCTGGCGCTCCGCCGGGTTTTACATGGAGTAATAGCGCTAATTTAACGCTAACCGGTTCAGGTACCACAGTGTCTGTAACTGCAACAGCAGTAGGTCCCGGATCTGTAAGTATTAAAAATAACCTTGGCGTTACGGTAGCATCCTGGGGTATAACTGTAACAGAACCCCGAATACTTGATGCAAATACGCATGTTTCCGGACAGCCAAGTATTTTTTATGCTATCAATGACTGTTTTACGCCAACAAGTTATTTTTGGTCTGTATACCCTTCAGATTTTTATTCTACCTATTCGCTTACGCCATTTGGCAATTACGCCTCAGTAATATTTAATAATCCTGGATCATATACTGTGATGGTTACCATGGTTGGAGGAGCTGTGAATTTTGTAACCTGTTCAACAATAGCAAATGTTGGCCGAGGCGGCGGGACTGTCAGTCCTTTTACGATCTATCCAAACCCTGTCAATGACATATTATACATTGACGTCGATCAACAGGCAATCATCGACAGCCAGTCGACAGGCAGTTCGGTTAATAAAAATCCGATTTGCGAATTTCGACTATACAGTATGACGGGCGCCATGGTATTGCAAACAACATCGGGCAACAGTCGCGTTCAATTGAATGTATCCAGTTTTCCCAACGGAATGTATTATCTGCATCTGTACGATAACGTCACAAGTGGCAATCCGGAAATTAAAGCGGTTATAATAAAACATTGAATGTTAATTTGAGAAATTGCAGGGTAGGGTAAAACAATGATGAAAAAGTTTGTAAGTTTATAAATAAAGCAGTATTTTTGCCGTGTTTATTAAATTATTTATTTTGAACTATATTGGAAAGTTTTCGATCATTGTTTTGTCCGTCTTGGCATGTATTGAATTGACGGGATTTACGGACACGCCGAATGATGTGCAGTATTCGACCGAGCATTTTCAGTTGACGATTTCAGGAAGCGGACAGGTGGAAAGTTTTGTTGATCTGCGCAGTGGAAAAAATTATGTCGGCGTAAGCGACAGAAACTTTTGCCTGCTCCGTACCGTGAAGTCCGGCGCAGCCCTGGCGCCCAGTCAAATGGAGCAAAACGGTAACATACTGACGTTTTCGTTTCCCGGAACGCAGGTCAGGGCGATGCTGCAGGTGACGACCGAAGAATCGTATTTAATCTTTGACGTAGTCGACATAACCGGCGGTGATTTTTATGCGCTTCAGTTTGCACGCGTCCCGCTGACAATCGACTATCTTACCGACGATTTTGCAGCCTGTGCCATGAGCCGTAAGCTGAACACCCAAACGCTCGACTACCCCGGCAAATCCAATTTGCCGGGTGGTCAGTGCTTCCGTGCACTGGGGTATGAAGGCGCAGGGGTGTTTTTGCTCGGTATGCCCGAAATCCAGCTGCGTGAAACGATGAAGCAGGTTGTTGATACATATACGCCCGGTGAAATGCCGGTATCCCTTGCAGGCGGCCCATTTGCCATGGATAATCCCAAAAACTATGGCTCATATTTTATCAACGGCGAGACAATCGCCGAGCATCAGGTCGACGAATGGGTAGCTAACCTTTCCCGCTTTGGCGTCGATCAGATTGATTTCCACCAGGGGACGGTATTCCGGCAAGGCGATTTTAAATTTAATGCGACGGCCTATCCCAACGGCATCGCCGATTTCCGCAAAACAAGCGAGGCGTTTCGCAGGCATGGCATCATCACTGGGCTGCATACCTATTCCCAGTTTCTGGCTGAAGATTCGAAGTATGTGACGCCGGTTCCCCACCGGGATTTGGACGTCATGCGTACGTTCACGCTGTCAGCCGATCTGGGCGCAAGCGAACAGACCGTCGCGGTGGACGAATCGACCTGGGAGGTGTCGGATGTCACGGGATTTTTTGTCCGTAACAGCAAGGTCATCCGCATTGACGACGAACTGATTGTTTTTGACCGACCGTCGCGCACGCCGCCCTACGGTTTTACCGCCTGTACGCGGGGTGCCTACGGGACAGTAAAGGCGGCGCACAGCAAGGGCGCGCCCGTGCAGCACCTGACGCAGATGTTCTATCTCTTTGCTCCCAAAGTGGACAGCGATCTTTTCCTCGAGATTGCCCGCGAAACAGCCCGTACCTATAATGAGGGCGGTTTCAGCATGATCTACCTGGATGCCCTCGACGGTACTTTTACGCTCGTTGACGACTACGAATACATCTGGTACTACGACGCACTTTTCGTGAACGAAGTCCTGAAACACGCCAAAACGCCGCCCCTGCTCGAATATAGCACATTTTCGCCCGGCCTCTGGTACGGGCGCTCCCGGATGGGCGCATGGGACGAGGCGCGTCGCGGATACCGGCGTTTTTTCGACATGCATGTTGCCGAAAACCGGTTGACCGCCGACCGGCTCTACCTGCCGGGGCAAATGGGATGGCAGACGCTTGGTTCGCCGGTAGCCGACGATGTGGATAATTTCCAGTATCATGTCCTGTTTCCGGAAGATGTAGCATACTTAGGCGCCAAGATTTTGGCCTATAATTACGGACTTTCGTATATCGGTGTTAATGTAAGGAGCGCGCCACAGCGTGTATACCATCATGCCGAGATATTGAAAAAATACGATTCCCTGCGGAAAGAAGGGTATTTTTCGCCTGTCATGCTTGAACGTCTTCGCGATCCCGGCGCCGATTTCCTGCTACAGCGTTCAGGCGACGACTGGCGGCTGTCGGAAGCGAATTATGCACGCTTCCTGCTGCCTCCGGCTACGCGTCAATTTACATACAGCAATCCCTATTCCGAACAGACGCCGATGATTCGTATCGAACACCGGCACGAACCGGTAGCGTATGATTCGTCCGAAGGGTTCGACTTGCTGCCGCTTGACGAATCGAAACCGGTACCGTCGGTAACGGTTCGCGAGTTCGCACAGCCCGTAGACCTTTCAAAAAAACTGGGGCTTGGACTGTGGGTGTATGGCGACGGGGGCGGCCAGCTCGTCAACGTCCGTCTGGAAAGCCCGTCGCACCTGGCATCCGGTTTTACCGACCATGTCGTGAAAATTGATTTTACGGGCTGGCGTTATTTTGCGTTAGCTGAAGCCGATAACGGCATGTATGAGGATATGGGGTTCTCCGATCCGAACTATTACGTTGAATACCGGCAAACGGTCTTCTACCACAGCATTTCAAAAGTCCAGCTGCTGATTAAGGGGGAAACCGCAAATCTGCGCTTCCGCACTGTTCGCGCGTTGCCGCTGAAAGAATCCCATATCGTAGACCCTGCACTTCAGGCAGACGGACAGCACATCACTTTCGGCGGTTATCTGAAAACCGGTCATTATATGGAATATGCGCCCGGCGGTCGTGCGGTCGTATACGACGGGGCAGGTAGGGAGGTCAGCGAAATGCGGATAAATACGCCGGTTTTCAAACTTCCCGCAGGCGACGCCACAATCAGGTTTTCGGGCCTTTCCGTGTCGGGAACGGCGCCCAGCGTGCGCATCACGTTGCGTACCGGTGAAAACCCTGCGGCAGAAAAAGGCTATCCGCCACTACCCGCGAACCTCTATGCTACATTCGGTCAAATCCTGGCGGATGTAGCATTGCCTGAAGGCTGGTCGTGGATGAACGAATCCCTCTCGGTCGGTAATGTGGGCATTAAAACGCACAAGGCAAAATATACGCCGGGCGCTGCTGACGATTATGTTGCCATGACCAACGTCGACCTACAGGTAACGGTAAGGGCAATAGGCGACACGGGCAATAACAGTAACTCGACGACCACCCTGTTTGCATGGATACGGAACGGACTGCTGCATGTATCCGGCTTAACCGCCGGAGAAATACTATGTGTGTACGACGCATCCGGAGCGCTGGTCTACCACAGCATGGCTACGTCAAGGGAAGCGAACATACCATTAATGGCGAAAGGAGTATATATTGTACGATCAGGAGGTAAATCCGCAAAAGTAATATCTGAATAATATAATTTTTAAAAAAACAAATATCATGAATGTAAAGTTTAAAAAGTTTTTCAGCATCGTTTTTTCAATCCTGCTTTGTTTTGGATTGACGGGGTTGACAGGATTTTCGGGCAAACCTGATGACCACCCGTTTGCAACAAGTCATTTTCGGCTGACACTATCCGATAACGGACAGGTGACCGGCTTCTCCGATTTGCGAAGTGGCATTAATTATGCCGATGCCGGCGATACAAAGTTTTGCTTGCTAAGAATCCACAAAAAGGACGTCGGCGTGGCGTCCAATAAAATGGAGGTCAATGGAAACATGCTGACGTTTTCATTTCCCGAAACGTCAGTCACGGTGAAACTGCGGGTGACGACCGAAAAATCGTACCTCGTGTTTGAAGTCGCCGAAATTGCAGGCGGCGATTTTTATTCGCTTCAGTTTGCACGTATCCCGCTGACGATCGACTATGGCAAGGGCGATTTTGCAGCCTGTGCCATGAGCCGGAATCTGAATACCAAAACACTTGATTTCCCCGGTAAGTCCAAATTGCTTGGCGGACAATGCTACAGTACGCCGGGATACCGGGGTGCCGGCGTCTATCTGCTGGGGATGCCCGAAACGCTACTGCGCGAAACCATGAAAGAAGTAGTTGAACGCTATGTGCCCGGTGAAATGCCCGTAAACAGGACAGGTGGCCCCTTTGCGATGGATAATCCGAAAAACTATTATTCTTATTTCATCAATCACGAGACTGTCACCGAGCAACAGGTCGATAAATTAGTTTCCGACCTCTCGCGGTTTGGCGTTAATCAGACTCCTTTCCCGCAAGGAAGCGCGTTCCGGCAGGGCGATTTTCATTTTGACGAGAAAGTCTATAAGAATGGCGTTTCCGATTTCCGCAAAACGAGCGAGGCGTTCCACCGGCATGGATTTATGATCGGGCTGCATACGTATTCGGAATTTCTGTCGGAAAAATCGAAATATGTGACGCCTGTCCCCAGTAAAGACTTGGACGTGATGCGTTCGTTTACGCTATCCAAAGATTTGGATGCAGTTGAATCAACCGTTCAGGTCGTTGAATCAACGGAGGACGTGTCGGAAATTACCGGGTTTTTTGTCCGCAACAGTAAAGTGATTCGTATTGACGACGAACTGATAGTTTTCGGAAAGCCGTCAGTTGCGGCGCCTTACGGATTCACATCCTGCGAACGGGGCGCTTTCGGCACCAGGGTGTCGGCGCACAAGAAAGGCGCACCCGTCGATCAAATGACGCACATGTTTTTCCTCTTCGCACCTAAAAGCGACAGTGAACTGTTTCTTGAAATAGCCCGTAACACAGCCCAAACCTATAACGAGGGCGGTTTCGACATGATCTATCTCGATGCCCTCGACGGCACCTATTCAATCGTTGAGGATCGCGAACTCACGTGGTATTATGAAGCGCTCTTCGTGAACGAAATCCTGAAATACACAAAAAAGGCGCCTTTGCTCGAATACAGCACCTTTTCTCCCAGTCTTTGGTACGGACGTTCGCGAATGGGCGCGTGGGACGAGCCACGACGCGGGTACCGGCGTTTTTTCGACAAGCATATTGAAGCGAACTTAGCTACTGCCGATCGGCTTTATCTGCCGGGGCAAATGGGCTGGCTGACACTTGCTCCTCCGCTTCCCGACAATACGGACAACTACCAGTATCATATTATGTTTCAGGAAGATGTAGACTATCTGGGCGCCAAGATTCTGGCCTATAATTATGGGCTTTCCTATATTGGCATTCATCCGACAGACGCCAAGCCGCAAGTATATCGCAATGCGGCGATATTGAAAGACTACGATTCGCTGCGGCAGGCAGGGTATTTTTCCGTCGAAACGCGAAAGCTTCTCAGCGATCCCAACGCTGATTTCGTCCTTCGACATGATGGTACCGACTGGTATCTGAATGAAGCGAACCTGATGCATATCGTCTTGCAACCCGATACCCGCGAGTTTTCATACCGTAATCCATACGCGGAACAGACGCCCCTGATTCGGTTCGAAAGCCGTTACCAGCCCATGCCATATAATACGCCGGAAGGCATCGACTTGCTGCCGCTCGACGAAACGCAACCCGTAGAACAGGCGACGGCTCGCGCGTTTGAACCGCCCATCGACATCTCAAAGCAGTTGGGACTGGGTGTTTGGATTTATGGCGACGGCGGCGGCCAGCGCATCAATATCCGACTGGAAAGTCCGGCACATCTTGCATCGGGCTATACCGACCATATTGTAGTTGCCGACTTCAAGGGATGGCGTTATTTCGCATTGGCGGAAGCCGATAATGGCCTCGACGACTTGCAGGCATACCCTGCTTCCGAGCATCACCATGTCTATCAGGAGTTTCGCGATCCTGTCAGCTACAACTGTGTCTCGAAAGTCAATTTGTTGATAAAAGGCGAAACTGCCAACCTTCGTTTTCGTACGATTCGCGCTTTACCGCTGAACGAATCGTATCTTGTCGACCCGGCGCTTCAAACGGGTAATCAAAAAATCACTTTTCACGGAAAAATCAAGAACGGCCATTATATGGAATATGTACCCGGCGGTCGTGCCATCGTGTATGATGCGGATGGTCATGAGATCGGCGAAATGCGGCCTGATTCGCCGACGTTCAACCTTCCCGGCGGTCGTGCCGAGTTAAAGTTTTCAGGCGTTACCGAATCGGGAAATAACACCAGCGTACGCATTACGTTGCGTACCCATGATGAAAAACCTTTAAGATAAATAATTATAAAACAATGTTATAAAACAATATTATAAAACAAAAATATAAAACAATGAACTGTAAAAAATTAACTTGCCTGGCGCTGCCGGTGCTTTTAGCCATATCCCTGACGGTAAGCGCTTCGGGCGGCGACGATGCGCAGTCGCCGCAACGTACGGAAAGCAACAAGTGGTACAAGTCGTCGACATGGCGCAACCTCATCGACATGCACATTCCTGACTGGAATCCTGATTTTCTGGGTGAATTTTCGCCGGAGGCGTACGCGCAGGCCATGGTCGACGCGCAGGTCGACGCTTCGATCATCTATGCCGGCAACTGCCTCGGGATGTGCTTTTGGCCTACGAAAGTGGGGCATTTTCACGCGGGACTGAAGGGGCGCGACATCAATTCCGAAACGCTCAAAGCGCTTCGCAGCCGGGGTATCAATGTCATCGTGTATTACAATATCTGGAACCGTTGGGCGCACGATACCTACCCGTCGTGGCGTATGGTTAAGGCCGACGGGCGCTCTACGATCGAAAACGCGAACGGCAGTCTGTCGCGCTTCGGACAGTGCTGTATGAACAGCGAAGGATACCGCCGGTTTGTGGCCGACCAGATTACGGACTTATGCAGTCGCTTTGAATGTGACGGACTGTGGATTGACATGATCGGTTATTTCGGCACGGTGTGCTGCTGCGGAAGCTGCCGCGACAAATACCTGTCGGAAACAGGCTGCGAAATACCGAAGGTCGTCAACTGGAACGATCCGGAGTGGGTGCGTTTTGTACGAAGCCGCGAGCGCTGGTTCGATGAGTTTGCACAGCTGGTTCAGGAGGCTGCCCATGCCATTAATCCCGGGCTTAGTCTGGCGTTCCAGACTACTTCGATGCTGCATGGCTGGGGCGGCGGTGTAAACCAGTCGTTCCTCGAGCGCAACGACTATCTCGCAGGCGATTTTTACGGCTCTCCCATGCAATATTCCGTGATTTGCAAGTACCTCAACAACCTGACGCGCAACCGCCCGATTGAGTTCATGACCTCCCGCTGCTACGATTTGAGTAACCATACGACCACCAAAACCGAAGCGGAGTTGCGTTCAAGCGCACTGGGCGCTTTCGCCCACAATGCGTCGTTTACTTTTATTGATGCCATTGACCCGTCAGGTACGATAAACGGGAATTTTTATCGGCAGATGGGACAGATAAAGGAGCAGGTAAGGCCTTTCCAGCGAGCCGTGAGCCCGGATGCCGACATGCTTTCCGACGTGGCATTTTACATGAATTATGCCTCCGCCTACGATCCTGCCCAGAGCGGAACACCGCTCAGGAGTGCGAGTACCTATTATCCGTTAGTGGGCAATATGCAGAATATCGGTACGACGATGGCAAGAAACCATATACTCTTCGATTTTATCGGGCAGCCGCAACTGGGCAACCTGAGCCGCTACCCTGTGATCGTGCTGGCCGGCCAGCATGTGCTGAGCGATGATGAGATTAGCGCTTTCAGGCGCTACGTCGCAGAAGGCGGGAACCTTGTCGTAACCGGCGAGAGCGGCATGAACGGCATGGACGGCAACCGTTTGGCCGATTTTGCGCTAAGCGACGTGCTGGGTGTCCATTACAAAGGCCCGACCAAAGACAACTGTACCTATATCGCACCCGCGGCTGAGGGACAGGTGCATTTTGTGGAGAACGACGCGAAATATCCGCTGGCGCTGGCCGGGCGGCAGACCATTGTCGAAACCGATCAGGGCGTTAAGACGCTCGCCACGATTACATTGCCGTATTCGTCCGGCGAAGAGATATACAAATTCGGCTCGGCCATCAGCAATCCGCCGGCATATTCCACGCAGCATCCGTCCATCACGCTCAACACCTACGGCAAGGGGCGCGCCATGTACATCGCTTCCCCGCTGGAGAAAGAGGTTTTGCGTCCACAGCGGCAAGTGTTCGCCTCACTGATCGGACATCTGTACGTTCCAAAACTTGCTATCAATGCGCCGGAATGGTTAGAAGCGATCGTCTTTCACGACACGGATAATAAACGCTATCAATTTACGTTGAATAATATATCCGATAACGAGCGGGGGCTGGTTGCGCGCGGTGTGCGTGTGACGCTCACAATTCCGGAGCGTGTGTCGTCTATCCGGAATGTCGCCACCAATCGCGCCGTCAAGTACGTGCAAGGCAAGGGACAGGTAACCATTACAGTCGATGAACTGTGCGATTTCGCGATGTTTTTAATAACATATAATTAATAAATTTTTAAAAGGAGAAAAAAATTATGTATTACAATGAAAAAGAAAATGAAAAGCGCATCAAAATGTTACAGGCGCTTTTGGGAGAACGAAAGCTGGATTATGCTTTTGTGTATTACGATGAGCTTAACATTGCAAACGGCTGGTATTTAACCGGTTGGTGTCCGCAATTTGAAAGCGGAGCTGTTTTTGTGCCGCAAAAAGGCGAGCCTCTACTGCTCGGCGGGCCGGAAAGCGAGCCTTTCGCCAGACAGTCGTCGGCCATCAAGGAAACGAGAAACTTCACGGCGTTCATGGTGCCTGACGAAGAATATCCGAATGCGGTCATCATCGGCTTTCCGGATTTATTCAAAGAAATAGAGGACAGGCTGACAAACAAAAGAATCGGCGTTGTCGGGCTGGATAAAATGCCGTACTATCTGCATGAGCAGATTTCCAGCGGGTTCAAGGGCATTGAACTTGTTGATATTACGGAAGAGTATTTACAGTTCCGCCATTACAAGTCGGACTGGGAAGTGGAGCAGATCAGCCAGTCGTTCAGCATTTGCGATGATGCTTACAGGGCGATGATCGCTGCCGTCAAGCCCGGTGTGATGGAAATCGAGGTTGCGGCCGAAGGCGAAGCATCATGTCGGCGAGCGGGTGCAAACGGTTTTGCCTATCAGACAATCGTGGGGAGCGGCGAGCGGTCGAACGCCGTCGTGCCAACGGCGACCGACAAAATAATGGCAGACGGCGAAATGGTCATGCTGGGAATCGCACCGCGAATAAACGGCTATGCGGGGACGTTCGGCCATACCGTGCCGGTGAACGGAACCTATACGGATGCGCAGCGTCAATGCCTGAAGGACATGGTGGAGGTTTTGTTTGACGTGAAAGCCGCCTTACGAATCGGGGCCGACGGCAAGTCTATTGACGCGGCAGGCAGGAAGCTGTATATCAAGGGCGGGTACCTGAAATATATGGTATGTCCCTTTGCCCACACGATAGGACTGATGGAAGCCGAAGCGCCTTTTTTCGGGCCTAACAGCACGGACGTCTTGCGTGAAAACATGACCGTCTGCGTGGACGTGAGTTTTTTCGGACATCCACAACTGAACGGGCTTAGGGTAGAAACGGGATATGTCATTACCAAAGACGGGCCGAAAGCATTGTCGCCCTTCATGGAAAGTGAATTTCAAAAAATACTAAGGGAGGAATAGGATGATGAAAAATGGAGCACAAAACTGGGTGTTTTGCGACGGCGACCTGCCGCCCCAGGGCACCGATCCCGATTTTATCGGGCATGAAGCGTTGATGATGACCAACGTCGGAGATGAAGACGCTGAAATATTGATTGACGTCCTGTTTGAGGATAAAGACCCGGAAACGGGAATCAAACTTCAACTGAAAGCAAAGCGGGTCGTTTGCATCAGGCTCGACAGGCCTTTCGGCGAGCAGCAGTTTCAAATACCTTTCGGGCAGTATGCCCTGCATGTGAAAAGCAACGTGCCGATATGTGCCGTTTTTGGCCGTTGCGATGTAAGGCAGACAAACCTGGCGTATTATTCGGTTCACGGCGTTTCGTTCTAAATTCATGTACAGCAAAATTATGAAAGTAATCGTTTCATCTTTTCAGTTTGAATCCTGTACTTTTTCAGGGACGATGCCCGACGTCAATGATTTTGAATATTTTGAAGGACAGGATATTTTTAAAAAACTTGTCGTCTATGAGCCGTTAATATCCGCTGGCTTCGAGGTGATACCTTCGATTTATGCCAATGCGCTTCCCGGCGGGATGATGCCGCTGGGATTGTACAACAGCTACAAGGAAAAAATATTACAGACCGTAAAGGAGAATCCCGATGCAGACGGGATATTCCTGTATCTGCACGGGAGCATGGAAGTGGAAGAAACCGGAAGCGGCGAACGGCAGTTGTTGCGCGAAATACGCGAAATAACGGGCGACCGTCCGCTTGTCGCGCTTGTTTTAGACCTGCACGCAAACATGACCGAAGAGCTTGTTGAATATGCAAATATCATTTGCGGTTACAAAACGGCGCCGCATGTTGACCAGGAAGAAACGCAAATGAGAGCGGTCAACTTGCTGATTGACTGCCTTCAAAACAATATCCGTCCCGTATCGGAAATTGTCGGGATACCCATGCTGGCCATGGGCGATGCGATGCTGACCGCCGAAGAGCCGCTCAAAACGCTGATACAAAAAACACGCGACTGCGAAAAGCGTCCGGAGATTTTAAGCGCGAACCTGTTTTTCGGGCACATGTGGATAGACGCGGCAAACACGCGTGCAAGCGTTGTGGTCACGGCCTTGCATGCGGAACAGGCCGAAGCGCTGGCGAAAGAACTGGCGAAGCTGTTTTGGGACACGCGCGGAATGTACATGCTGGCCGTCGAAAACGGTCCGATTGACGACTGCATCAACAGCGCGCTGCAGATAAATACCGGAAGGGTATTCATATCCGATAGCGGCGACAATACAACAGCAGGCGCCGAAGGACGCAGCCTGATCGTCTTAAATGCTTTTATCAAATGTCTTCCTTTTGAAAAAAAGGTATGTATATCGGGAATAACCGACGAGGCATTGATCGAAAAGGTAAAAGCGGAACAGTTGACGGCATTCTCCTATCCTGTTGACGGCAAAGAAATCATGTTTACCGTCAAAAAACCGGGGAAAATACTCGGCTGGGCAAAAGAGATCATAGGCGACTGCCTGACGGCATCGCATCAGAATCTGGATGTTATATTCACGGATAAACGTGCTGCATTTATCTCGAAAGAGAATTTTGAAGAGGCCGGTGTAAGTTTGGAGGATTATGATATGATTGTGGTCAAACTGGGATACCTGTTCAGCGAGTTGAAACCCTTTTGCGACAAGCATTATTTTGCGTTGACCGACGGTAGCAGTTGCGTGGATATCAGGCGTTTTAATTACAAAAAACTGATGCGCCCGCTGTATCCGCTGGATGATGACTTCGAAAATGGGTAGTGTCGCAAATAAACGGACAAGGGATGGTAAAAGAACATGGCCTATTTTCTTCGTCATGGCGCCACATTTACCGGCATTTACCGGCGATAACCGGCGATAACCGGCGTTAATCGGCGTTAACCGCTCCAAATTTCTTCTTCAGTTCGTCCAGTTCTCTTACCAATGATTGATTATGATCGGACAGCGTCGAAATGGTTTTGTTTTTGTCTTCAATGGTCTTGTTTTTGTCGGCAATCGTTTTGTTTTTGTCGGCAATGGTTTTGTTTTTGTCGGCAATCGTCTTACCCATTTCCTCTATCTGCCGTTCCTTGTCCTGGATTTCCTTGATGATGTCGTCTTCCAGTTCCATGCTTCGCCTTGTCTTCCGGTCTTCCATGGCTTTGCGCAAACGGCGGACTATTTGCCTG
>Ga0082212_10001055_pt1:0-20000 | contig 40295 bp, 45 predicted proteins | sample TergutNt197P3_FD_71548 | JGI IMG/M metagenome (GOLD analysis project Ga0082212, IMG submission 71548) | Neocapritermes taracua P3 segment gut microbial communities from Petit-Saut dam, French Guiana - Nt197 P3 | ecosystem: Host-associated > Arthropoda: Insects > Digestive system > Gut ...
TGATGCTTGTTAAAGAATGCCTTATGCCAGTAGCTGCTGCAAGGGGGTGTTCGAATGGGGTGCAATAAGGCCAGTTTTCGTAGTTTTTAATCAGAAATGCGCTTAACTCATCAGAGCTGGGCGAAAGCATAGGCGATATATAAATATAAAAGCTCCCACTTTGGTGTCTCGCTGCAACGTGGGAGCTTTTGCTGCATTTTACAGATGCTTATAGCCTTTCATCAAGCATTTTGTAGCGAAGCGCAACCTGTGCCTGCTTGCCGCACGACATTGAGCCTTCAGGGCAAGCGCCCCTAAGGCAGGGCGGGCCGGCATTTTTAAAAATTGTTGGGGCAATAGGCTTAAGGATCACTACCATTTCCTCGGCCAGCGACCTAATCTCCCATTGCGCCCTGTTGCAGCACCTTTGGCCAAAGAAATGCAGCAGCTCCCTGGCATTCATTGTAAACACAAGCTTTGTCTCTGTTGCGTTAGGCAGCACAAACCTTGCATCCTCATTAGCCATTTTTTCAGCATTGTCTTTTGCCTTCTTCTCAGTCTGGCCTTCAGCAATAAGCTGCTTTTCAAATTCCGGGGCGAGAATGCCCCTGAGCTCATTGTAAGCTGTCTGTATGGCTTCAAGCGCCTTAGAAAAGATTTCTAAAGCTTCAGGCGATTCATTGATTGAGGGCGGGATTACATAGTCAAACGAATCCTCAGTCACATACCTTTGCGACTGCTGTGAATAAGATGCAATGCGGTGGCGCACCAGCTGGTGGGACAGGGCACGGCTTACGCCCTCAATTGCAAATGTAAACACCGCATGCTCTATAGGTGACATATGCCCCATGTTCATCAGCATTGCAATAAAGCTGCCGGCGTCCTCATCGCTCAGGTTTTCTTCAAGCTCCATGGCCCCAATGTCTGAATAGCACAGCTTTGCAGCTGCTGCTACAGCTTTTTCAGGCTCTGGAGTATGCCTGATTAACTTAACTTTTTGTTCGCTCATTCGCCACACTCCTTATAATTAGCTTTTAGCGCATATCACCTACCATAATACCAAAAATCTTTTAATCTCCTATCATGCCAAATAAAATCTCTGATTGCGTGTTTATTTTCATGTTACAGGGAGCATCAGATCTCTTTTTCGACATGATGCAAAAAATCGTAATAAACATTATTTCTTCTTATTTCTCCCGTTTGATCCAAAATGCGCACATAAAACTCCAGCGCGAAAAAGTTTTGGCGTGTTTTGGGCAGATGGCTTATCAAGCGGTTTTCGCTGCGAAAAAAATTACTCTTCAAGACTGTCATGTTATACTCATAAAAGAGCTTTAGTAGCGCTTTGGAGGGCATTTTTGAATATAAACCTGCTTATTGCCGTTCTTCCAACAATTGTGATAATAGTTTTTGCCAATAAATATGACCAATACAACAAAGAGCCAACAAAGCTGCTGGCAAAACTGTTTATTTTTGGCTGCCTGTCGGTAATTCCGGCGCTTATCCTTGAAAATCTGCTGCTGGCCGACATTCAGGGCCCACTCGTGCAGTGCCTTCTAATAGCGTTTATTGAAGAGAGCGTAAAATTCTTCCCGACAATGCGGCTTGCATTTAATCACGAAGCGTTCGACGAAATATATGACGGAATACTGTATTGCATTCTCATATCGCTTGGCTTTGCCACTATTGAAAACATCATGTATGTAGCAACATCAGGAGTGGCTACAGGGCTGCTGCGGGCGGTAACCGCAGTTCCTGCGCACGCAATGTTTGCTGTATCAATGGGATACAACATGTCGATATATAAAGCTGCCGGATCAAAGCGGCGCCTGGCCCGATCGCTCATCAGCCCTGTACTTATCCACATGGTGTACGATTATATCCTATTTACCCCATTTAAGTGGACCGTTTTCATCTTCATAGCATATCTCATCGGATTGTATGCCTTTGCCCTAAGGCGCATGCGCCAGACAAGCAGCTTGCATCCGTTCAAAAGCCAGAAATCCGAAGCGGAAGGCGAAGCTGAATAAGCACTGGCATTTGCCTTGCTTTCGCCAATGCAATTTGGCGATCCCAAAATCTTTCATCGCCCATTTGCTGCCCTGGGCGCATTCCCGCGCTCTGGCGCAGGCTTGCGAAGCAATCAAGCCAAAGTTAGGCCAAAGGCGCCCTGATCTGGCAAAGTGGCCTTAGCAGTCATATCTAAAAGAGCTTTTCCATATAATTGATCAGAAAAGACGGAGGCTTCATTATATGTTTGCTAAGTTAATTAATGCTGCAATAGATCTGTTTGCCAAAATCAAGCCAAAGGCGAGAGCGCGCGTGGAGCGGGAGCCGAAAAAAGAGAAGCCCCAAAAAGAAGCATCCCAGCCAGCCGCTGCAAAAAGGGCTGCACTTAGGGGAGGCCTTATAATGCCGCGCTTCACACTGCCTTCTGTAGGATCTGTGTTTTTGGTGGTTGCCCTAATGCTTCAGCTTGGGCTGCTGGGCAGGAACACATACATCAGCACATCTTCAAGCACTATAGACTGGGGCATGAGCTACCAAAAGGAAGGCGAAGCCCCTATAGGCAATTCCTCAAAGGAATTTTTGCTAAAGTACGGCGCGTACTACATAGGCGATGAGTCAAGGCCTGTAGTTTACCTGACATTTGATGCAGGCTATGAAAATGGATTCGCTGAAACAATTCTCGACACTCTGAAAAAACACAATGCAAAAGCGACGTTTTTCGTAGTGAAGCACTATATCGATTCAGAGCCTGACCTTGTAAGGCGCATGGTTGAAGAAGGCCATATCGTTGCCAACCACTCCTCATCCCACCCTGATATGTCTAAAATGCCTGCAAGGGAGTTCGAGAATGAGCTTGAAAGCACGGCTCTGAGCTATCTGTCTGTTACAGGCCAGCAAATGGCAAAGCTGTACCGGCCGCCAAGCGGGAAATACTCTGAGGACAGCCTGAAATTAGCGCAAGACTTGGGCTATTCAACGATTCTATGGTCAACTGCTTATGCTGACTGGGACAATAATAAGCAGCCATCGCCTGACAGTGCGCTAAGCACCCTCATGAAGCGCACGCATAACGGTGCGATCGTGCTGTTGCACTTGACATCAAAGACTAACAGCATCGTGCTTGATGAATATCTTTCCAAGCTGAAGGCGAACGGATACAGCTTTGAAACTTTATACGACTTAAAGCAATGGAGCGAAAAGGCCATCGTGCCTAACGCTGAAGGCGGCACCTTCTGAGCCTACTGGAAAAAACAGCCTAGTGTTAGGGGGTTCGCGTTTAACGAGCGCGCATATAAAGCCCAATGTTTATAATCACAAAAGATAAGTTTAATTACATAGCCATTATTCTTGCCCTTGCTGCTGCTGCCCTCATTGCAAGCAGCAGGGGCAGAATGCTTAAGGCCAGCTCTGTTGCTGATGAGCCTGAAATTTCATTTCCTGTTGTAATGTACCACTCTGTTTCTTCCAAATATGACAGGCTGAATGATTACGTGCTTAATATTTCCGAACTTGAACGGGATCTTAAGCATATCCAAAGCAATGGATACGAGACAGTCCTGTTCAGGGAAATTCTTGAGTGGCAAAAATCAGGCGATGCAAAGATGCATGTGGAAAAGCCGATAGTAATAGTCTTTGATGATGGTTTTTACAACAACTATTCATTAGTTATGCCACTGTTCGAAGAATACGGGATGAAGTTTTGCCTGTCGGTTGTCGGCTCATACATTGACAAGGAAACGGAGCTGGGAGACCCCCAAGCCGAATATTATTCATACTGCACCTGGGATCAGCTTAAAGAAATGCATGAATCCGGGAATGTTGAGCTTTTCAACCACTCCTACAACATGCATGTAAACGGGGCCAGGAGGGGAGTTTTGCAGAAGGGCTCTGAATCAAACGAAGCTTACCTGCAAGCCTTAACGCAAGACATATTGAAATGCCAGGGCATGCTTGACTCTATCGGCGCCACGCATCGGATGTATGCCTATCCCTTTGGGTTTTACAGCAAAAAAACAGAAGAAGCGCTGATTGGCCTTGGGTTTAATGTCAGCCTCTCATGCGCCACAGGTGTAAACCATATAGCAAAGTCAACGCCTCTCATGCTAATAAAGCGCTACAACCGGCCGCATGGCATATCGTCTGAAACCTTTTTCAGGCCAATGTTCAGCGCTTTGGAGAAATAGCTATTCTAATGCTTGCTGGGCTTTGGCAAGGGCATTGCATACATCTTCAGATATTTGCGCTGCTTGCCTTATATATGCGGCTGCTTCATCTGCCGCATTGGCCTGGGCTTTCTGCGCCCAATCCAGGTAGCCTTCAGCATGGGAGCGGTTATGCTCGATCCAATGGCCAATAAGCGCTTGCAGCGTCTTCAAGTCGTTGGCATCAGAAGAATCGCTTTGGCCGCTTTCATGTGCATGATCATGGCTGTGCGTTTGGCCGCTTTCATGTGTATGCTCATGGGAGTGGGCCTCATCGCCCTCATGGGTATGCTCGTGAGTGAGCTTTGCCTCATTTTCATGTGTATGGGCCTCGTCGCTTTTATGGCTGTGGCTGTGTTTTTCGTCTTGCATAATATTTCCTCCAGTTGTCGCATCAGTATTACATTGATTATTGTATCACAGCCTTAGCCAATCGATTCGTAAGCTTGAGAATATAGTGCTATAATATAAGCTAATGTTGGAGGGATGCATTGGATAATAACAGCTATAACAATCGCCGCAGCCAAAGGGGCACGGGCAGGGTGCCTCTTGCCATTTTTCTTGTCGCCACACTGATTGCCACAAATCTTGCAACATGGTTTATATGCAGCTCTGTTGTTGGCTCCAGCTCTACAAGGACGCAAACAAGCAAGTTGGCATCGGTTTATATCGGCAAGATGCTATCTTTGGTAGATATTATAAATAAAGAGTACCTCTGGGACGTTGATGAGGAAGATCTGTGGGTAAATGCCGTAAAGGGCCTGGTGGCAGGAACCGGGGATGTATATTCTACGTATCTAACCAAGCAGGAATTCAAAGACTATAATACTTCATCAACTAACTTTGATGGAATCGGGGTGCAAATATCCAATAACAGCTCAGGAAATGTAGAAATAACCAAGGTTTTTAATGACAGCCCAGCTTTTAAAGCCGGGCTTTTGGCAGGAGACCAAATACTTACATGCGATGATGAAAGCCTCATAGGAAAGAGCACAGAATACGCTGTTACGATTCTGAGAGGCCCCAAGGGAACAAAAGCGAAATTGGTTATTTTGCGGCAAGGGGAAGCGGATTTGCTGGAGTTTACTGTAACACGCGATACTATTATTAATAAATATGTAGACAAATCCATGCTTGATGATAAAATTGGTTATATTCATGTATCTGAATTTGGCCTAAATTCATCCTTCTCATTTGACAGCGCAGTTAAAGAGCTCTCAGATGCTGGAATGAAAGCCTTAATTCTCGACTTAAGGCAAAACCCGGGCGGCAATGTCATGGATGCCATAAACATAGCCGATGCCCTTTTGCCTTCGGCAGAGATAATCTACACCCTTGACAAAGCAGGAAACCGCGAAGACTATGTTTCAGACAGCTACTTTATTGATGTTCCGTTAGTTGTGCTTGTTGACGCAAGCAGCGCTTCAGCATCAGAAATAGTAGCCGGCGCGCTGCAGGACAATGCAAGGGCTAAGATAATAGGCGCCAAAACATTCGGAAAAGGAATCATCCAATATATAAAGCCGCTTAGCGATGGCTCCATGTATAAGCTGACATACCAGGAATACTATGTGCCTTCAGGAAAAAAGATCCATGGAGAAGGCATTACGCCTGATATTCTGGTCGAGCTTCCTGAAAGCCAGCAAAAAAAGCTTGTGGAGCTTATACCGGCAGGGGAAGATACCCAGCTGCAAAGGGCTATTGAAGAGCTGCAGTTTATGTTGAGGTAACGGGAGGTTTCATTTGGATAATAAAACTTACACTGCTGCTGAAATAGCGCAGAATCTTTATTCTATCGATGAAGGCTTTGTTCGATCGTTTCTAATTGCCGGCGAAGGCGCAAATCTTTTGGTAGATTGCGGCATGGGGGGTGGCGGCCTGGTCCCATTCATCAAAAATATATCGGACAAGCCTGTTACGGTTGCGCTTACCCATGGTGACGGCGATCATACAGGCGCATTGCCGGAGTTCGGATCATGCTATGCGCATCCAAGCGAATTTGCCTTCATACAAAAGCCCGGAATAAAACTGTATGCATTATGGGAAAATGAAATCCTAAGCTATGGAGGCTATGAATTCTCAGTAATCCATACGCCTGGCCATACACCCGGATCGATAATGCTGTTTGATCACATAAGCGGAACTTTAATCGCCGGCGACAGCCTTCAAGAGGGCCCGATATTTATGTTTGGGCAAACGAGAAGCCTAAGCGCATATGTTTGCAGCTTGAAAAAGCTCGTCGGCCTCGGAATTGGCACAAAAGCAAAGCAGGTGCTGTCTATGCACTATAAAGCCGTGTATGAGCCGAGCATTATTCCCAGGTGCCTGGAGGCGGCTGAAGAGCTGCTTGGCGGCAACTTGGAAGGCACGCAGCCGGAAGGAAACAGGTTCGGGAATGGCTGCTTGCTGTATGAGCATAACGGCATAAAATTTCTTTATTAACTACAATATGGAGTAAGCCAATGTTTTCAAAAAGAGTTGAGGAAATGAGGCCATCGCCTATCAGAAAATTCGCAACCCATAGCGAAGCTGCTAGGCTGGCTGGAAAAAATGTAATACCACTAAATATCGGACAGCCTGATATTGAAACGCCGCAAGCATATTTTAAAGCGCTGGCATCTATTGAAGAGCAGGTTATTGCTTATTCCCCATCTGAGGGAATACCTGAGCTTAGGGAAGCATTTGCTGCTTACTTCAAAAAAAGCGGCTTGCCATATGAGTATGATGAGCTGCTGATTACTAACGGCGGAAGCGAAGCGCTGCTTTACGCATTCGCCGCATTATGCGATGATGGCGACGAGATAATGATGTTTGAGCCTTTTTATTCGAATTACCTATCAATATCTCAGGTTATAGGGGCAAAAGTTAACCCTGTGCCAACAGATCCTGAAAACAACTATAGGATTCCTTCTTATGAAGAGATTGCCATGCGCGTGACGCCGAAGACAAAAGCCGTTATTGTTACTAATCCAAGCAATCCCACAGGGTTAGTCCTGAAGGCTGAGGAGATGGAGACAATAAAAAGGGTTTGTGTGGAGTTTGGCTTGTTTCTCATCTCTGATGAGGTCTATCGCGAGTTCACCTATGACAATGCCGTTTTCAGATCATTTGCTATGTACCCGGAGCTTCTAAGCCGCTTAATAGTAATTGACAGCGTCTCCAAGCGCTTTTCTGCATGCGGCGTTAGAGTTGGATGCATAGCCACAAAGAACAGGGAGTTCCTAAGCCACGTTTTAAAGCTGTGCCAATCCCGCCTCGCTGTGCCTTTTGCTGAGCAGATTGCAGCTGTGTCTTTCTTTAAGGAAAGCGAAGAGGAGATAGAAAAAGTAAGGCTGGAATACAAAGCCCGCCGGGATGTATGCGTTGAGGTGCTTTCCCAAATGAAGGAGATCAATTTCAAAACGCCTGAAGGCGCTTTCTACTTCATTCTAAAGCTGCCTGTAGAGGACAGCGATGACTTCACAGGCTGGCTGCTAAGCGATTTTGACGTAGATGGCGAGACAATAATGCTTTGCCCTGCCAATGGCTGCTATGTCACAGAGGGCGGGGGAAAAGACGAAGTAAGAATAAGCTATTGCATTAGCCAGGACAAGCTTAGAAGGGCTATGGTTATTCTTGAGCAAGGCTTAAGGGCATATAGCCGGCGATAGCTTTGGCATATGCTCCTGCAAAAGCGTGAATATTTATATATTGCTCTCAAAAGGCAGTTGCAGTTGTATGCTGAAAACTGCCTTTTGCTGTAAGAATTATGTCCTGCCACTGCCTCATCTTCCCTGCAGTCGAATAAAACAATTGACTCATTATTGCAGGCATGATAAACTATTATGCATTGTATCCGCTCGCAAATGGGCTTAAGCGCAAAAGCGCCCCAGTCGCGGCGAGGTTGGTTAGTGGAGGTAATAAAGCAAGTGTACGCGATCATTAAAACAGGCGGAAAGCAGTACCGGGTAGAGCAAGGCGATGTTATCGACGTTGAAAAGATCAAAAGCGAAGAGGACGAAATTTCCATAAATGAAGTCCTGATGATAGCTGATGAAAACGAAACGCTGATAGGCACGCCCTACATTGGCGGCGCTTTTGCCAGAGCAAAGATAGTTTCTACCGGCAAGATGGAAAAAGTCATAATCTATAAATACAAAGCAAAAAAGGGATATAGAAAAAAGCAAGGCCATCGCCAGCCATTCACAAGGCTTGAAATTTTATATATCTCAAAAGATGGAAGCATTCCAGAAATTGAAGAGACAATTGAAGCCGAAGTCGAAATAATTAACGCTGAGACATGATTACAGCGCATTTCGAGCGAGCAGACGGAGTGGACCGCATCATGGGAGCAACAGTGAGCGGGCACAGCGGCTTTGACTCATACGGCAATGACATTGTTTGCGCAAGCGTTTCAGCGCTTGTCTTAACAGCGATCAATGCCCTCGAGGAGTATGTTGGCATACCGTGCGAAGTGGAAATACAGGAAGGCTATACTGCATTTCGCGCTGAAGCAATAGACGAGTATACCGAAATACAGGCACAAACGATAATGCATGCGCTTGAAATTGGCTTGCTGGGCCTTGGCGAAGAATATGAAGGCATAATAACAGTTATCAGCAGTTAAGCAAGGAGTAGCTATGTACAGGTATACAATAGAAAACCTACAAATTTTTGCCCATAAGAAGGGCGTCGGCAGTTCCAGAAATGGCCGCGACTCCGAGTCAAAAAGGCTTGGCGTAAAAAGGGCAGACGGCCAGATTGTCCCTGCCGGCAATATACTGGTCAGGCAGAGAGGCACAAAGATCCATCCGGGCCTCAACGTCGGCCGGGGAAAAGATGACACGCTTTATGCAAAAGCCAGTGGCGTTGTAAAGTATGAGCGCCTGGGCAGGCACAAAAAGCAAGTGAGCATTTATCCTACTGCAACAGCAGAGTAAGGGGATTAACGGAGCTAACCGCTCCGTTTCTTAATTATGGCATCGAAAAGCATACGTGTTAGAGGCATTGTGCTCAAGAGCACTTCGTATGGCGACAATGACAGGATTCTTACAATCCTTACACGGGAGCATGGGAAAATCACTGCTACTGCCAAGGGAGCGCAAAGCGTAAAAAGCGCGCATATAGCGTCATGCGCCCCTTTTGCAAAAAGCGATTTCAGGCTTTCAGAGTCATCGCGGACAAAAAGGCTGACAGTGTCAGCTTCACGCTTGCTCAACAGCCATTACCGGTTGAGCTCAAGCTATTTGAAGCTGTCTATGGCCAGCTATATATCGGAGGCAATCGGCTCTGCCACTGAAGAGGGGACAGAAGACTACTGGGCATACCAGCTTTTAAATGCTGCCCTGGCTCTGGCAGTAAAAGCAGATGACAGGCACTTGCCTGCTCTGGCAATAGGGTGCATGCTAAAACTGTTTAGCATTTTTGGCGTGCTGCCGCATTTCTCCGGATGCGTTCTGTGCGGCGCTGAATTCGATGGCTATTACTTCAGCTTTGAGGCTGGCGGACTGGCCTGCGCAAGCTGCACAGACACGAAGGATCTGTACCTGGCTAGCGACAAAGCCCAATACCTTAATGCGGCATCACAAGCCCAGCTTGAGCAGCTGGCAGTTTTGGAGCCGCCATCTGTGCATATATGCGCAAAGCTGCTGGAGCTTTTGAACCAATACTACACATATACATTCAATAAAAAATTAAGAAGCTTTATTAGCCTAATCCAGGCAGAAAACAATATGGAGAGTTAATAGCAATGCGCGATCTAAACATGAATGAGATTATCTCAGTAACGAAAATGCGTGGGATTATATTCCCCGGCTCAGAGATTTATGAAGGGCTGGCGAATGCCTGGGATTACGGGCCACTTGGCATGCTGATGCTTAACAACGTTAAAAGCGCTTGGCTAAAAAAGTTTGTTACACAAAACAAGCTGAACGTGGGCATTGACTCCGCAATCCTTATGAACACGCGGGTATGGGAAGCAAGCGGCCATTTAGCCAACTTTCATGACCCGATGATGGACTGCCGAAAATGCAGGAACCGTTTCAGGGCTGACAAGCTCATCGAAGAGGATCTCGCAAAGAAGGGCACCATTGCAAGCGCAGACGGTATGAGCCTTGAGCAGATGGCTGAGTATATCATTGCAAACAAGATAACCTGCCCCGAATGCGGAGAGTCAGACTTCACTGATATACGCCATTTCAACCTGATGTTTAAGACATTCCAAGGCGTTACAGAAGAAACTGCCAATACAATATATTTAAGGCCGGAAACATGCCAAGGCATCTTTGTCAATTTTAAAAACATACAGCGCGCATTGCGCAGAAAAGTGCCGTTCGGGATTGGCCAGATAGGCAAAAGCTTTCGCAATGAGATAACGCCTGGAAACTTCATTTTCAGAACCAGGGAATTTGAGCAAATGGAGCTTGAATTCTTCTGCCATCCTACTCAGGACATGCAGTGGTTTGAGTACTGGAGAAGCTATTGCATGGAGTTTTTGATAAAACTTGGCTTAAGCGAAGACAAGCTGCATTTTCGCGATCACAGCAAGGAGGAGCTTTCGCATTACTCTAATGCTACTACAGACATCGAGTTCGATTTCCCGTTCTCAAGGGGCGAGCTTTGGGGCATAGCCAACAGGACTGATTATGATCTTCGCCAGCACGAGCAATTCTCCGGCAAAGACATGGCATATATTGACCCTATTACAAATGAAAAATACCACCCTTATTGCATCGAGCCGTCAGTTGGCGCAGGCAGGCTATTTTTAGCCCTTTTGTGCGACGGGTACAAAGAAGAAGCGCTGGAAGACGGCACACAGAGAACGCTGCTAAAAATACACCCGTATCTGGCTGCATACAAAGCATGCGTTATGCCTCTTTCAAAAAAACTGGCAGAGCCGGCAGAAGCGATTTTTTCAGATCTGCTTAATCAATTCGAATGCGACTATGATGAGACAGGCAACATCGGAAGGCGCTATAGGCGCCAGGATGAGATTGGCACGCCATATTGCATAACCTACGACTTCGACAGCGAGAATGACGGCTGCGTCACAGTGCGCGAAAGGGACACGATGCAGCAGCTCAGGATGCCTATAGCTGAAGTTGCGGGCTACATTGCCCAAAACACAGCGCTGTTCTAAGCCAGCCTTTAGTGTATAAAGCCTTTTGCGGTGTGAAAGGCTTTTTTTGCGCATAAATAAAATATTCAGGCCGAAAAAAAAAAGCTGCCATACATTAGCAGCACGATCTGGCTAAGCTATTCCAAAGCTGTGAGTGCAGCATAACTCCCAGATGCACAGCCAAAAGTTTTGGTTCGCGCGCAATCTGAATTAAAGGGCTTTATGTATTTTCCGCGCTTTTCTCCCCTTGGCTTTCAATATACTCGCTCAGCACGCTTAGCGGCACCCCGCCCACAGCAATCAGGCAAAAACTTTGGCTCCAAAACGTTTCTTCCCATAGCTTTGTGCGGATTTCAGTATATTCCTTTTTCAGCAGCCGGCTGCTAGCACTTTTATAAGCATTCAGGAACTTGCTGATTTCCGTTTTGGGGTGCGCTTTGAACATGGCGTGTACATAGTCTTTGCCATGCTGCCACTCCAAAAGCGTTATTTTATATCTATGTATTCAAATATTTCTTTTGCCCTTTGTGATATTGTATCGTCGAAGGCTTGCCGTCTGTATTTTACAGCCAGCACAAGATGGTAATGAAGCAAGAACACCGAATGGTTGTTGTTATCCAAATTCATTTGCATAAGCAGCCCTCTTTGTAGAATCGGCTGGCTATAATAACGGCTGCCTAAAGCAAACGCCAAAGACTTGCCGATTCATTCCGCCACCTAAATATTGCACGGAAATTCTCAGCAATCAAAAATCTAAAGCGGCAACTGGCCCAGGATAGCTTGAGTAGCGCTTGCGCCTAATCTGTCAGCGCCGGCATTTATGAGCGCTATCGCATCTTCAAGAGTCCTGATGCCCCCTGAGGCTTTTACTTTTGCTCTGCCGGCAACGCATCTGCTCATTAGCATAACATCCTCTGCCCTGGCCCCGTATGTTCCAAAACCAGTGGATGTTTTGACAAAATCACATCCGGCGTTTAGCGCAATGTCGCACATAGCCTTTATTTCATCCTCTGAGAGGTAGCAGCACTCAAATATCGCCTTGATAACAGCGCCATTATCGTGCGCAGCTTTTACGCAAGCATCCATTTCCTGCCCAAGCTCGCTATAGGCCTTGCTCTTAAGAAGGCCGATATTTATGACAAAGTCAACTTCGTCAGCCCCTGCTGAGGCATACAGGCTTATCTCATGCGCTTTTGCCATAATTGAGCTGCTTCCATGCGGAAAAGCAGCCACTGCGGCAGCCTTAACGCCCGTTCCGGACAGTACTCTGGCTGCAGCGCTTAAATCGCACCCGCGAACGCAAGCTGCTGCCACTTTCATTTCTACAGCAGCAGCAAGCCCGGCCTCGAGTGCAAGCTTGTCCATTTCCGGCCTAAGAAGGGCATGGTCTATGTATGAAGCGAGCTCGTTTCTCGTAAGTTCCATAATATTCCTTTGTTCTGAATAAGAAAAAAGCTCTACAGGAAATCCTTGAGCTTTTTGCTCCTTGTCGGATGGCGAAGCTTGCGCAGCGCTTTTGCTTCTATCTGGCGTATGCGCTCTCTTGTTACTTTAAATATCTCTCCGACCTCTTCGAGTGTCCTTGGCCTTCCATCCTCCAGCCCAAACCGGAGTATTAGAACTCTGGACTCTCTTTCGGTAAGAGTCTTGAGAACATCCAGAAGCTGTTCGCGAAGAAGCATGTAGCTTGCCATGTCTTCCGGCGCTGTAGCGTCTTCATCCGGAATGAAGTCTCCAAGGTGGCTGTCATCCTCTTCTCCGATTGGAGTCTCGAGCGACACAGGATCTTGGGCTATTTTTAAGATTTCAACAACCCTCTCCTCCGTCATTCCCAAACGGGCTGCAATTTCCGCTGTTGTAGGGTCTCTGCCCAGCTCCTGCACAAGTATTCTTGTTGTCCTCATTATCTTGTTTATGGTTTCCACCATATGTACAGGAATTCTGATTGTCCTTGCCTGATCAGCAATAGCCCTTGTTATTGCCTGGCGAATCCACCACGTGGCATATGTGCTAAATTTAAACCCTTTTGTGCAATCAAATTTTTCAACAGCTTTTAAAAGCCCAAGGTTTCCTTCTTGAATAAGATCAAGAAAAGCCATGCCTCTGCCGACGTATCTCTTGGCAATAGAGACAACAAGCCGCAGGTTGGCGTTTGTAAGGATTCTTCTGGCTTCCATGTCGCCTTCAGCTATCCTTTGGGCAAGAGAAACCTCTTCCTCTGCGGTTAGAAGATCAACTTTGCCTATCTCCTTGAGGTACATACGGACCGGGTCATTGATATTAATGCCGTCAAAATCAGCTTTGTCGTCTTTTACTACGGTTTTTTCTTCTTGTATTATTTCGTCAATTTCTTCTTCTGGCGGGATAGTCGGTTCAGCCAATAGATCATCTTCTTCTTCATCAGCTATTACGATATCAACTGATTCCTTGCTAAGGTATTCAAGGACTGCTTCACTTTCTTCAGCTGTCAGGTCAATATCTTCAAGTGCAGTGCTGAGGAAGTCAAAAGAAAGCTTTCCTTCATCTTTGGCTTTTCTTCTTAATACTTCAACTTTCTGCGAAAGCTGCTCATTTTGTGATATTAAATCAAATACATTCTGCGAAGAGTTGTTCAAGGCTTTACCTCCTTTTGCGCTAAAATTTCTTTCTTTAATACAACATACTTATTCAGCAGCTCATTAGCCAGCTGTATGTCATTTTTTGACTGTGCTGCTTCTAGCTGCTTATACAGGTTGCCTAGCTCGATATCATACTGTGCAATCAAAAGGGCTTTCATACTGGAAATCATTTCGGCCTCGCTCACTTTGGAAAAGCCGGAATAAATAGCTTTGGATAGAGTAGAGGCAATTCTATCATTATATGACAAAGCCGCTACAATGTCAATGTTATTTTTCCCCTCCCTGTCTGAGCTGTAAAATTCTTCTATTTTGCCATAACACTCTGTGTAATCGCTGTCAATAAAGATGCTGCTTCCCCCTCCTGCTGCTATAAAGCTCTTAAAACTGCCCAAACCGCCCAGAAGATAATTAATTAGGGAAATCTGCGCTTTCTCGCTTGCGATACTCTGTTTTTTTCCTGCTATCTGCTCATCAGATATATCAATGCCTTTATAAGCTTTTGAAATAAGGCGGCTGGCAGCATCTTCGCCAATGCGGGCTAGATCAGCAATTATCTTTGAATAATAAGCCCATTTTACTTCATCACCCACCTTAGCAGCTTCTACCGCCGCGATCTTGGCGAATTCTGATCTTTCGCCAACATCGTTAAGGTTATAGCTGCCGGCAGCGATCGCAATTTTTGCCTCTGTTGCCGGCTGCGCGTTTTTAACCAGCTCTTGAAATTTTGCCGCTCCATTTTTGCGCACATAGCTGTCTGGATCTTCCCCGTCTTCCAGGAAAACGATCTTAGGCTCTATTCCGGTTTCCAGCAATATATCTGACGCCCTTGTTGCTGCCTTTATTCCGGCAGAGTCTGAATCGTAGCACAAAACAACAGTTTGCGTGTATCTTCGGATTAGCTTGGCATGCTGCGCGCTAAGAGCAGTGCCAAGGCTGGCCGCAGTATTCGTTATGCCGTGCTGGGCAAGCATTATAACATCCATATAGCCTTCGACAAGGATTAGCGGCGCGCTTGCTATCTCCTTTTTTGCCGAATATAAGTGGTACAGGTGAAAAGCCTTTTGGTAGACAGCATTTTCGGCAGAGTTCAGGTATTTCGGCTGTGCGTCCCCCATAGCGCGGCCTCCAAATGCAATCATCTGGCCGCTTACATCCTGTATCGGGAAAATTACCCTTCCAAAAAAGAAATCTCTCGGGTAGCCTGCTTCATTTTTGCGTACAAGCCCTGAGGCGAGGATGTCGCTCTCAGAGTAATCTTTAGATTTTAGGTGTTTAAATAATTCCTGGTTTCCAGGCGCATAGCCCATTCCAAACGCCCTTACTGACTGCGCTGTTATTCCCCTGCTAGCCAGATACGACAGCGCTTGGCTGTTTCTTAGCAGTTGGGTGTAGTAATAATTCGCCGCAGCCTTGTTAATTTCATATATTTTTTTCTTTTGGCTGTAAGCAGCATCGCTTTCAGCATCGCCGCTTTTCTCCAAGGGAATGTTGGCCAGGCCCGCCAAATGCTCAATAGCCTCTATATATGGCATGTTGTTCATTTCCATTACAAAGCCTACAGCATTTCCGCCCTTTTGGCAGCCAAAACAGTGGTATAGCTTCTTGTCTTCATCAAGGTAAAATGAGGGCGTCTTCTCATTATGAAACGGGCATAGCCCTACGTACCTGCCCGATTTTTTATTAAGAGAAGTGTATTGGCTTGCAATATTTACAAAATCTGTTGCATCAATAACTTTGTGTATGAACTCTTCGCTGTATCTTGTAGCCATTCTTCCCTTCCTTACTTCATTTAATCAAGGCAAACATAACTTTTTTACAATTTTTTATGTAGGTTTAGCTATTAATAGCTTGGCTAAATAGTGATAGAGCATAATTATCAGTCATGCCGGCTACATAATCGCAAACTGCTCTCTCAAGGCTCTCTTCTTCGACAATTATCATATATTCCTGCGGCATTTTCTCCGGATTTTTTATAAAATAATGATAAAGGCTTTTTAGTGTTTCCTTTGCTTCGCGCTCTTGCGGTTCAGCTTCTTTTCGGTAATATACATTTTCAAACAGAAAATCTCTGAGAAGCATTGTTGCTTCGCCTACTTCGTCGCTTTTTTTAATGCTGTCAGTTCCTGCGCTGGCGCAAACAATGTCAATTACCATGTTGTTGATTCTTGAGCTTGCGCTGTCGCCTAATACCTCGGCAAGCTGAGCAGGTATATCTGCCTCTGTTATTATGCCGGCTCTAATAGCATCATCAATGTCATGGTTAATGTATGCGATTTTATCAGCTGCGAACACTGCTTTGCCCTCCAGGGTTGAAGGCGTGTACCCCGTGCAGTGGTTTTTTATCCCATCCCTGGCTTCCCAGGTAAGGTTGAGCCCGGATCCGCCCTCAAGCCTCTCAACAATTCTTAGCGATTGGATATTGTGCTCAAACGGAAACGGGCATACCTCATTAAGGGCAGCTTCGCCCACATGCCCAAACGGCGTGTGGCCTAAATCGTGCCCCAGAGCTATTGCCTCTGTGAGGGCTTCATTAAGCCCAAGCGCCACCGCAATTGTCCTGGCTACCTGGGAGACTTCTATGGAGTGGGTCAGCCTTGTGCGGTAGTGGTCGTCTTCCGGCGAAATAAAAACCTGTGTTTTATGTATAAGCCTGCGGAATGCCTTCGAGTGCACGATCCTGTCTCTGTCCCGCTCAAAGCATGTCCTGACAGGGCATGGCTCTTCAGGCTGCTGCCTGCCCTTGCTCTCAGTCGATTTTATGGCATATAAGCTAAGCAGAGAATGCTCTCTTTGCTCCTTTTGCTCTCTGATATTCACTAAGCACCTACTGATATTATTTTTTATATAGATTGCAGTCGCTGCATGAGCTGCTTAGGAAATGGCTGCGCAGCCGCTGCCATTCGTTTGAAATGAATTGAATAAACACTAGCTTGTCATAGAAATTTTACCACATTCGCCTGTATGATGCAGGCAATAAGCAGCTCTTTTTAGCTTTTGTTTGATTGAAATGTTAGGCCAGCATTAATGCCTCTAATAAACACTGCAGCACTCCGGCGCTTAAGGTTGCCTTAAGCTTGTCTAAGTATAATTTTAGTGAATAAAATAAAGCCCTGGCAGCTTTATGCATACATAAACAAACATATCCCGAATTATTCGCGAGTAAAATAAAGGCTGGTGGTATAGCAATAAGATGTACATAAAGAAAGCTAAGCTTTGCCTGGTTGACCCGGGCAGCATCAAGCCTGTATCCACTTTTGTCGGAGCAGCTAAAAAATTTCAGTCAACAATTACGATATCAAGCGGAAATATGCATATAAATGCAAAGAGTTTCAGAGGCCTGCTTGCCTCAGATCTGCAAGTTGGCAGCGAGGTAACGCTTCGGGCTGAAGGGCCTGATGAGATTGAAGCTGTGTCATCGCTCTGCCAAATGATATCAGGATAGCAATTGCTCAATCGGGGCTCCAGCCCCCTTCTTTTTTTTTGCCATATTCAATTACAGTGAGCATATACTGCTTTTGAGGTGAATGCACTTTGAGCAATATAGGCTTTATAATCCATAGGGACAGCTATAAAAGCGCTTTTGACAAAGGCTTTTTCAAAAAGGGCATAGACAAATTAACACAGGCATTTAGCGGGGGCCCGCAGCCATGGATAGCTTCCAACCTATATGATGAATCGCTAAACCAGATAGGCGTAGTGATAGCATCTGACAGGCAGGGCTTGCGCGAGCATGAAGCTGTAAGCGCAGCCTGGAATAAAATACTCACGCTTCTTGAACAGTCAAAAGCATCATGCATTATAACTGAAGGCATGCCATTGCCTGAAGAAGGCTTAAGCCTTCCTGTATTTGATGGCACGATAGCCGCTGCCTGCTACCTGTACATGAAAAAAATTTCATCCGGCGATCTTAGCAGAACTTCCAGCATTGCCCTTCTAATAGGCGAAGACACAGACTGTGAGTGGCTCGAATACTTTTGTGATGAGTATAACTATATAAAGTATTATTCCCATGACAGGCAAATGGCGCAGAAGGCTATTGACTATTCGTATGCATACAACGGCACAGCTGCTGAAGCCTCTTCGAGCCTGAGCGCCCTTTCAGGCAGTGATGCTATCTTCTGCCTAAGCCCAGAACTTAGCGAAATATCCAAGCGCATTAGGGCTAATACTATAATAAATCCATATAGCGAAGCAGTGCTAAGCTCTGAAGAGCTTAAAGTCAGCGTTTACACTGACAAGCTTGGGGTTATTCAAATAGGGCCGGCTTGCTTTGAAGCTTTATATTATATAAGAACAGGCCAGCACCCTTTAAAAAGCTTATATGGTTTCCAGGCGCAAGCAGCGCACTACTATTTAGGCATAGCGCTTGAATAGGCAAATGCGTGCTTGAATTCCATATTGCTTAATTGACTTGGCAAAATGAAGGCTTTATAATCAATATCTAGAACCGTGCAAATTTCGGATTTAGTTTTTTTTTGCGATTTTCTGTTGGAGGAAACATATGGTTGAAAAGGAAGTGCTGTTAACAAAAGAGGGCTTTAATGAAATTGTAGAGCGCCTAGAATACTTAAGGACTGCTAGGCGGCATGAAATAGCAGAAAAGATAAAAGCTGCCCGTGATTTCGGCGACTTAAGCGAAAACGCAGAATATGAGGAAGCCAAAACAGAGCAGGCCTTTATGGAAGGCGAAATTCTTGAGCTCGAGTATAAAGTTAAAAATGCAGTAATAATTGATGATGTCAATTTGCCACATGATATAGTAACAGTTGGAAGCAAAGTAAAGATCAAGGATATGGACGATGATGATCATATTGAATACATGATTGTAGGCAGTGACGAAGCGGACTTGGAGCATAACAGGATATCAAACGAATCGCCGCTTGGAAAAGCCCTGCTAGGCTCAAAGATCGGTGACATAGTTGAAGTCATGGCGCCTCATGCTTCATACAGCGTTGAAATTGTTGAAGTAAAGTAAATGGCGAAGCATGGCAGGGGAGGCCCAAACCTCCCCAAGGAGTTTGAATATGAGCGATTATTACGACAGTTTGCCAGAAGTAGTCCGGGTAAAGGTGGACAAGTTCAACAAGCTATCAAGCGAGGGCTTATACCCTTATAAGGAATCCAGCTATAATGCCAACGCCTATTCGGATGAAATTTTAGGAAATTTTGATGGCTTTGACGGCAAGAGCGTCAGTGTTGCCGGAAGGGTAATGGCAAAAAGGGGCCAAGGCATGATTGCCTTTTTTGATCTTCAGGACAAAGGCGGAAAAATACAGCTCTATATAAAAAAGGACAGCTTTTCTGATTCCGTGGATTATGAAAGAATACTATCCTATGATATTGGAGACATTGTAGGCGTACAGGGAACAGTTTTTAAAACTGACAGAGGCCAGATATCCATAAAAGTTGATGCAATGGTGTTATTGGCAAAATCAATCCAGGTGCTGCCGGAAAAGTTCCACGGCCTAAAAGACCCTGATCTTCGATACCGCCAAAGGTATGTTGATTTAATAGTCAACCCCCAGGTAAAAGAGACTTTTATTGCCAGGGCAAAGACAATATCTGCTGTGCGTGAATTCATGGACAATCGAGGCTTTCTGGAAGTTCAGACGCCGGTGCTCTCTAACATTGCCGGCGGAGCGACAGCCAGGCCTTTTGTAACGCACCACAACACTTTAAATATTCCTATGTATATGCGGATTGCCCTGGAGCTTCCCCTAAAGCGCCTTGTTGTCGGGGGCCTGGACAAGGTGTATGAAATAGGCAGCGTATTCAGAAACGAAGGCATGGATGCTTTCCACAACCCTGAATTTACGATGATGGAAAGCTATGAAGCGTATGCGGACTACTATGCAGTAATGGAAATGATTGAAGAGCTCTTCATGTTTGTTGCGCTAAAAGTTGTTGGCACAGATACGATAGAGTATAAAGGGCAGACGGTTAGCCTGAAAGCCCCGTTTCGCAAGGCAAGGATGGCTGATTTGGTCCTTGAGCATACAGGAATTAACTTTGACAGCATAACTGATTTGGCCGAGGCTCAGCAAGCAGCACAAAAGCTCGGCATTAAGGTTGAAAAGAGCTGGGGAATCGGAAGCA
>Ga0082212_10001055_pt1:25000-40295 | contig 40295 bp, 45 predicted proteins | sample TergutNt197P3_FD_71548 | JGI IMG/M metagenome (GOLD analysis project Ga0082212, IMG submission 71548) | Neocapritermes taracua P3 segment gut microbial communities from Petit-Saut dam, French Guiana - Nt197 P3 | ecosystem: Host-associated > Arthropoda: Insects > Digestive system >...
CCAGCTGGCGGAATAGCTGGGCCAAGCGTACGAGCGCGGCAGGGAGGTAAATGGCCCTGCCAAGCGTGAGGCGTGATGGGGAAACGAATGGGTTGAAGAAGACGAGTCCACGCCGGCAAGAAAAGCCGCTATTGAGGAAGCACCGGCCCGTACCGCAAACCGACACAGGCAGGCAGGGAGAGAATCCTAAGATGAGCGAGAGAAATGCTGTTAAGGAACTCGGCAAAATAGCCCCGTAACTTAGGGAGAAGGGGCCCCCGCGCAAGCGGGGCGCAGTGAAAAGGCCCGGGCGACTGTTTACCAAAAACACAGGTCTCTGCAAAACCGAAAGGTGAAGTATAGGGGCTGACGCCTGCCCGGTGCCGGAAGGTTAAGGGGAAGGGTAAGCCGCAAGGCGAAGCTCGGAACTGAAGCCCCGGTAAACGGCGGCCGTAACTATGACGGTCCTAAGGTAGCGAAATTCCTCGTCAGGTAAGTTCTGACCCGCACGAAAGGCGTAACGATCTGGGCACTGTCTCAACAGCATACTCGGTGAAATTGAAGTACCGGTGAAGATGCCGGTTACCCGCGACTGGACGGAAAGACCCCGTAGAGCTTTACTGCAGCCTGGCACTGAGCTTTGGCATTGCATGCACAGAATAGGCGGGAGGCTGGGAGCTGGGCGCTTCGGCGCCCAGGGAGCCGCCGTTGGGATACCGCCCTTGCAATGCTGGAGTTCTAACCTGGCGCCGCTACCGGCGCAGGGACAATGCCAGGCGGGCAGTTTGACTGGGGCGGTCGCCTCCAAAAGAGTAACGGAGGCGCTCAAAGGTCCCCTCAGGATGGATGGAAACCATCCCAAAGAGCGCAAAGGCACAAGGGGGCTTGACTGCGAGAGAGACAACTCGAGCAGCTACGAAAGTAGGACTTAGTGATCCGGTGGCCCCGAGCGGGAGGGCCATCGCTTAACGGATAAAAGTTACCTCGGGGATAACAGGCTTATCTCCCCCAAGAGTCCACATCGACGGGGAGGTTTGGCACCTCGATGTCGGCTCGTCGCATCCTGGAGCTGAAGCAGGTTCCAAGGGTTGGGCTGTTCGCCCATTAAAGCGGCACGCGAGCTGGGTTCAGAACGTCGTGAGACAGTTCGGTCCCTATCCGTCGCGGGCGCAGGAGATTTGAAGGGAGCTGCCCTTAGTACGAGAGGAGCGGGGCGGACGGGCCTATGGTGCACCGGTTGCAGCGCCAGCTGCATAGCCGGGTAGCTAAGCCCGGATCGGATAAGCGCTGAAAGCATCTAAGCGCGAAGCCGGCCCTAAGATGAGATCTCCAGCTTGAAAAAGCAAAGGCCCCAGACAGACGATCTGGTAGATAGGCCAGAGGTGCAAGCGCAGCAATGCGCTCAGCTGACTGGCACTAATAGGCCGAGAGCTTGTTTTTAAAGAATAAGGTGGCGCCAAAGCAGAGCTTTCCATGCAGTTTTCAATTAGGGCCTGGAGCCTAAAGAGCCCGGGAAAGAGAGGCCCCCGCGGCAATGGCGGCGGGGCAACACCTGTACCCATGCCGAACACAGAAGTTAAGCCCGCCAGCGCCGAAAGTACTTGCCTGGCGACGGGCCGGGAGGATAGGGCGCTGCGGGGGCTTTTTTTTTGTGCACACAGACCAAAGCTTGGCACAGTTTGATATTTATAGTTCTTTGCACCGGCGCGCCAAGCTGCACTATGAGCATTATTTAGAGTATTATAGTATTATACAAACCATGGGCGGCGCCCTAATATGGGGAAGCTGCCTGATGCGGCGCTATGGCCGCACCGAAAGGAAGGTCAAGATCATAGGCTAACAAAGGAGAAAGAAAAAATGCTAAAAAAGAGCAAGATAGGCAAAGCAAGTGAGGAGGATGGAATACGCTATGGCAAAGAAGAAGACTTACCAGCAAGTTTCCACCACTCAACAGAGGGCAACGCGAAGGCTAATTAACGCTTCGCAGAAAGATCCGGCAACTCTTCTCATCCAATATGACAATAGCTTCGATGGCTATGATGAAGAGAAGGTTGAGGAGATGAGGGATCAGTACGGAATCAACGTCATCACAAAGCACAACGAAGAAACGGTATTTACAAGGCTCAAAGACGCTTTTGTAAATCCTTTTACGATCGTTTTGTTTGTACTCTCAGCTATTTCATTTGTCTCAAATGATATTCAAGCAGTCATAATTGTTATGTCAATGGTGATTGTGAGCGGCCTTTTGCGCTTTTTCCAGGAGCAGCGAAGCAGCGTAGCTGCTGAAAAGCTCGGCGAAATGGTGGAAACGACCGCTGCTGTAATGCGGTGTAGCGAGGAAACAAGTAAGCCTGAAAAAAAGGAGCTGCCACTTGATGAGATTGTTGTTGGAGATGTGGTGCACCTTGCCGCGGGCGATATAATCCCTGCGGACATTCGAATAATCCAGGCTAAGGACCTTTTCGTAAGCCAATCGTCACTAACAGGCGAAAGCGAGCCTGTTGAAAAGTTCCCAACTGAAGTTGAGAAAAAGACAACAAACCTGCTTGATTTAAATAACCTTGCATTCATGGGAAGCACTGTTGTTTCAGGATCAGCGATAGCTATTGTCCTTGCTGTTGGCGATGACACGTCCCTTGGAGCAATCGCCAGCCAGCTGCAGGGCAAAGCTCCGCCAACCAGCTTTGAGAAGGGAGTGAACGAAGTTTCGTGGCTCCTTATACGCTTTATGCTGGTAATGGTGCCTTTCGTATTTATACTTAATGGATTTACAAAGCATGACTGGCTTGAAGCTTTCCTATTTGCTGTGTCAATTGCTGTAGGCCTGACGCCGGAAATGCTTCCAATGATTGTATCTGCAAACCTAGCCAAAGGCGCTGTCTCAATGTCTAAAAAGCAAGTTATTGTAAAAGAGCTCAGCTCTATACAAAACCTCGGCGCTATGGATGTGCTTTGCACAGATAAGACCGGCACTTTGACACAAGACAGAATTATACTTGAGTACCATATGGATATTCATGGCAACAGCGATGACAGAGTGCTGCGGCATGCATATTTGAACAGCTATTACCAGACCGGATTGAAGAACCTGATGGACATTTCGATAATTGAGCGCGCGCTTGAGGAAGAAGTTATTACTGCCAATGACAAGTTCAGGAAAGTAGACGAGATTCCTTTCGATTTTGGCAGGCGCAGAATGAGCGTTGTTGTAGCTGACGATAAGGGAAAGACACAGCTTATTGCCAAAGGCGCCATAGAAGAAATGCTCTCTATTTCCAGCTTCGTTGAATACCAAGGCAATGTTGAGCCAATGACTGAAGCTTTAAGGGATGAAATAATGGGCATTTGCACCGGCTATAGCGAAGACGGGCTTCGCATTTTAGGCGTAGCCCAAAAGAACAATATCTCGAGTGCCGGAGCTGTTTCAGTCTCCGATGAAGCGGATATGGTGCTAATCGGATACCTGGCTTTTCTCGATCCGCCTAAGGAAAGCGCAGCAGCAGCAATTGAAGCTCTGCACTCATATGGCGTTGATGTTAAAGTTCTCACAGGCGACAGCGATGCAGTTACTGAAAGCGTGTGCCGCCAGGTAGGCTTGCCGTATGAAAACACGATCCTCGGATCCGATTTGGACAATATGGGCGATACTGAGCTAAGCGAAATAGTAGAAACCCACCAGGTTTTTGCAAAGCTATCTCCATCCCAAAAGACCCGTGTAGTTACAGCCCTTCGCATGAATGGCCATACTGTCGGCTACCTGGGAGATGGAATCAATGACGCTTCCGCAATGAGAGCTTCTGATGTAGGGATATCTGTTGACACTGCCGTAGACATCGCCAAGGAGTCTGCGCGCATAATCCTGCTCGAAAAGGATCTGAATGTTTTGGAAAAGGGCGTAATTGAAGGCAGAAAAATTTATGCAAACATTATAAAGTACATTAAAATGACTGCATCTTCAAACTTTGGCAATGTGTTTTCTGTTGTAGCAGCAAGCGCGTTTCTGCCGTTTATGCCAATGCTTCCCATTCATATATTGCTGCTTAACCTTATCTATGATACAGCGTGCGCATCAATACCTTGGGATAACGTTGACAAAGAGTTTTTGGCGGTCCCCCGCAAGTGGGATGCCAGCTCGATAGGCAAGTTTATGCTGTGGATCGGCCCGACAAGCTCGATCTTTGACATAACTACGTATCTGCTAATGTATTACATCATATGCCCGCTCGTTTGCGGGGGGCAGCTGTTTCCACAGATTGCTGATCCTGCTGTAAGGCTGCTGTTTATTGCAACATTCCAGGCAGGCTGGTTTATAGAGTCCATGTGGAGCCAAACGCTTGTCATACATATGATAAGAACGCCAAAGATACCGTTTATCCAAAGCTGGGCATCAGTTCCCGTTGTGCTTTCAACGCTTGCAGGCATTGTTGCGCTAACGGTTATACCGTTTACGCCATTTGGAGCCTCACTGGGGCTGGCACCACTGCCGGCTGTTTATTTCAGCTGGCTGGCTGCAACGATCCTGGCTTACATTTTGCTGGTTACGCTGATCAAAGCTATCTTTGTAAAAAAATACGGAGAGCTGCTGTAGCAAGGATTTAAATATAAAGCTATGCATACAGGCCAAAGCCTGTGCATAGCTTTTTTAGTGCAAAAAAACTTATGAAAAGTTCGCATGCGCTTTGGCATTTGCTGTTGGCATTTATAGGGAGTCTTTTGCAGCAACTATATTGTTTCCCGGCAAAAAAGCTTGCATTGATATTATTGCTTTACAATAAATGCTCATATACTTATAATTAATACAAGATTTGCCCGAGCGCTTCGCGTTTTGGGCAAGGGCTATTATGCCGAAAACTATAGGAGAAAACAAAATGCCAACAAATGATGCAAAGGCCAATTATGACGCGAGGGTAAAACGCGTTATGACAGCAGCCGCCAACCAAGAGCCGGATCGAGTGCCAATCATGCCGGGCATGATGCCATTTGCAATTGACTATTACGGCCATACGATGGCGGAAGTGACATACAATGCCCAGATAGGCGTTGACTGTGCGTATAAATTCATAGAAGAATTTGAGCCTGACAATGCGATGGGCTTTTACACGAACGCAGGCAAAGGCCCAATGCTAGAGCTGATGGCCCCCAAGTCCTGCACTTGGCCAGGCGCTCCTGACAAAAGGATTCCAGACAACTCTTACCACCAGTTCATTGAGTTCCCTGTGCTCGAAGAAGACGAGATGCCGTTCTTTGAGCGCGATTATTCAGGCTGGGTTATACAAAAGGGGCTCCCAAAAGTAGTCGGGCTTCTGGAGCCATTTGCGAAATGGAATACTTCAGCTTTAGGCGTAAGCTATGACGCGAGCATGCTGGCTGCAACATTTTCCCAGCCAGAGTTCCGCAACATCATCGAGACATTCTGGAAGATCGACGATATGAACAAGGAAATCCAAAAGATACATGCTGCCGGCACAGCCAAGATGGCAGAAATGGGCTATCCCACTTTTGGAGCAGGCGTTGGCGGGGGCGTCCCGTTTGACCAATACAGCGATTTCTTCCGTGGCACTATTGACAGCATGGTCGACATGTATGAGAACAGAGGCGTAATCGAGCGCTTCATCGATGAGCGCATTGACCGCCAAATTGCAGGCATTAAAGCATCAACAGCTGCAATGGCCCACCTGAAAGATGAAAAGTGGGCAAGCATAATTCTGCATAAGGGCATGGATGGCTTCATGAACGAGGAACAGTATGTCAATTTGTACTGGAAGCATCTGCGCATGATCATCAATGAAATGACTGCTGCAGGATTTAAAGTTTATGTCTACACAGAGGGAGGCTATACCACACGCCTGCCGCACCTGACTGAAGTTGACAAAAACATGGTTGTCTACCACTTTGAAAAAGTTGACCTGGAGCTTGCCAAGAAGACGCTTGGGGATATGGCTTGCATAGCCGGAGGATTCCCGGTCTGGATCGTCGAGCAGGGCACCAAGCAGCAGGTTATCGACGAAGTTAAGCGCGTTTTGGATATATGCGCGCCAGGTGGCGGCTATATATTTGAGGGTGGATACAGCTTTGGCGAAGCGCCTATTGAAAATGTTATGGCAATGTTTGAAACAGTGCGCAAGTACGGAGTATACTAAAGCTTTAAAGCCTTGAACCCGTATTGAATGCAAAAGGCCTATTGCCCGTATAGGGTGATAGGCCTTTTGTGTATTGCTTAAAACAGCTCCCCAAGCATTTGGCGTTTGCTAAGCCCTGATTCTTGCCGCATTTTCAGCAGCGTACTTAGCAGTGTTGTCGTCAGTGAGCTTATAGGCGAACGTTAGCATCAATGACGCGATTATATTGCATGCAGCCGGGTATCCAAACCAGCTATACAGGAAGGTTCGGGCAAATGCGGCTGTAACGTCTCCGGGCGACATAGCGCCCGAGTAGCCAATATTGGCAAGGATATATCCGCCAATGGCGCCGCCGATAACCATGCCTATCTTCATTGGGATGTTCATCATGGACATGACAACAGCCCTATAGTCTTTGCCTGTTTTCCAGAATCCGTATTCGCCGCAGTCAATGACATAGTTCGCTCCGTACCCCATTGCCAGATAAGTTCCGCACATTACTGCGCATGCAATTACAATATAGGATATAAGCGCTGTCATAGGCGTGCGCCACACTGTTGAAAGCACTACAGCATTGATGATATAGCCAACAGCGACCCACATCTGCGATACAGGAAGCGATCTTCTTTTTCCAAGCCTTGCGCCCAGGCGCGGCATAACCATTGCGGCTACCAGGCCGAAAATGGTTGTTGCTGTTGAGGCAATGGTGTAGAAATTCAGGTTGCCGAGAATTAGGCGGTAAAAATACATTGTGAATGCGCCGAATATAGCCATTCCAATGTTAGTGAGAGTCGTTGCGCCCATGTAGATAAGCAGCTGGTCGTTACCTGCAACAGCAGCAAACATGTCTGAAACCCTGACTCTTTCCCTTGGCGTGCCTTCAGCGGCATCCCACATTTCTCTTTTGTCATATGGCTCTGAGAGCCTGATGATTATCTGCGCCCCTATCAGCACGAGGCATCCGAACAGCACGGCAACAGCCATGTAGGCATTTGCCGGGGACAAAAACCTTTCGAACAGGCCAATAACAGGCAGTATGGCTGCGCCTGTTATAATGCCGGCAACTGCTCCATACCTTGATGTTGCAACAGTCATTCTGAAGCGCCCTTCCATATCAGGTCCGGCGATAAGGGACAGAACCCCCATATTTGCTGTTGCCACAAAGTTCATAGTTCCATGCATCATCATATAGCCGATGGCGCATATGACGAGCTGGGCATTCGTTGGCAGTGTCATCGCATTAGTTAATTGGAATATAATGCCAAAGAACAGTGTCCAGCGGCCAATTACAAACCATGAGCGGTATTTGCCCCACTTCAGGTGCGAGCTTTCGATGATGCCGCCGGCCAGCACACTGACAATAAAGTCAAATATTCTGCCTACGAGCAATGCAGTGGTTACTTTTGCAATGCCTATGTCCAGAATGTCAGTCATAAAAAACTGGCCATAGATAAATGGAACCATTATAGCAATGTTTTGAAAAAAGCCATACAATGCATAGCGGTTCACTTCGCTGTTTGTTACAACGCGTTCATTTTCCATTAATAAGTGCTCTCCTTGTTATTTTTTGGGCATAAAATAAATGAATGAATAAATTATGATAAAATCTTAAATGCTTGGTTCGCCTGGAATATTGCTTATCATTTCCCTTTAATAGCATTTGGCTAGAAGCATGCTTGCTATTCATGCATATACTGCAAAACTATCCAGCAATGCCCATAGAGCTTGAATTGGCATTATATTGCCCTTTTATTTCCTTGTTATTCGCGCCTGGATAGCATTTTGCATTTTGGCTGTTTGTCATATCGATTGCAGCTCTATCATAAAATTCAAAGCGAGGGCATATCATGGGGAAACTATCTGAAGGCGCAAAGGAAAAGCTAAGCGAGAGGCTAAGCCTGCCAACAAGCGCAATAATCGGCGATCCGCTAATAGAGCTTACCGGAAGCAACCAGCTGCGAATAGAGAACCACAAAGGCATAGTCAAGTATGCTGGCAATGAAACTAAGGTTAACACCAGCTTAGGGACACTGCTTGTTACTGGAACAAGCCTTGTAATAAAAAGCATGATTCCCGAAGAAATTGTGATTTCCGGCACTATTGAGAAGATTGAATACTTGAAATAGCATTAGTGAGGCATATGTGGACAACATTCTGCTAAAAATAAAAAGCTATAATATTATATCTGTCAAGACAAGAGAGCCTGAGAAAGCCTTAAACTTAATCAACAGAAATGGCATAGCAATTTGGGATGCTGTCTACGATGGCAATATCCTGCAGTTTAAAGCCGTTAATTCCGATGTCAGCAGGCTAAATGAGGTGCTAAGCGTTTTTACAACTGAGGCTGTTGTTGAAAAACAGCTTGGCGCGCAGCGCGCGCTAAGGTATATAGCAGGAAGAAAAGCTTTCTTTTCATCTTTGGCCGTTGTTGTTGCCGCTATTTTATTTTTTGCAAGCTTCATCTGGAAGATTGAGATTTATGGGGCAAGGGATGTCGAAACAAGCGATATTTTAAATGCCCTGTATGATAATGGCATACGCCAGTCAACAAAAAAATCAAGCATCGATACAAAAGAGGCGGAGATAGTAATTTTAGAGAGTTTTTCAGGCATAGCTGACGCTATGTGCGAAATTAAAGGCAGCGTGCTGCTCATATCCATCGTTGAGAGGGAAACGCCTCTAGTCCAATTTGACAAGTCGATCCCGGTCGATCTCATCGCAGCAACAGACGCTACTGTTATGGAGTATGAAGTCTACAATGGAACGCCAAATGCGCATGTAGGCAAGGAAGTAAAGGAAGGCGATACCCTGATAAGCGGCCTTGTGCCATACGAATACCGAAATGAAAAGGGCTACCAAAAGGTGCATGCCCTTGGCGTTGCCCTGACTTACGAGCAGATAACGATGAACACCTCTATAACGCTGTATAAGCCCATTGTGGGAGCTGAGCATGTAGCCCAAAAGATATACTATCTGTTCAGCAGGGAGTTTTCCGCAACAAACGGCCAGATTGAAGAAGGCTCTTTATTCCTGCTCAGCGAAAAGCAAAACGTGCGGCTCGGATGGATTGAACTGCCTATTTTATACGATGAGTATAAGTGGTATACTATGGATAATTGTATGCATAAAGGCGATGATGAGATATATGGCGAAATATATAATGCTGCTTTGGCCCAAATATCGCCAAAACAGTCTGTGCGATCTATAGCATACCACATAGATTCACTCGAAGGCCAAAATGCTAACATTACAGTCTTAATTGATGTCGCTACAAATATCGCAATAGAGAAGGAAATCTAATCCTAACCGTATGGAAAAAACTAACTTAGCTATTCCATGGAACAATGCTCAAAGCCATGCCGAACTTTTTGGCGCCTACGACGAATACGCAAGAATTGTTGAAGAAGCCTTCCAGGTTGCAATATCGATAAAGGGCGATTCTATTCATGTCAGCGGAGCGCAGGCAAATGCAGAGTCTGCAAAGCAGGTGCTTCTCTCGCTCATGTCCCGCATGCAGAGCGGACAGGCTTTGTCAAAGCAGTCAGTAGAATACATTGTTAGCATCTACCAGGCGGGCGAGGATGTATTTGGCGTCTTTAACGATATAGTTGCCTACACTGCAAGGGGAAAGCAGATAAGATCAAAGACTATAGGGCAGAGAAAGTACATCGACTCCATTAAGCGAAATGAAATAACATTCGCAATAGGCCCTGCCGGCACAGGCAAAACCTATCTTGCTATCGCTATGGCAGTTGAGCAGTACAAAAGCAACAATATAAGCCGGATTATTCTTGTCAGGCCAGCTGTTGAAGCAGGCGAGAGGCTGGGCTTTCTGCCAGGCGACTTGAAAGAAAAGGTTGATCCCTACCTAAGGCCTATATATGATGCTTTATACGATATTATGGGCATTGATGCATACGAGAGAAATGTAGCCAGAGGCGCAATTGAGATAGCGCCGCTCGCATATATGAGAGGGCGAACGCTTGATGATGCGTTTATATTGCTTGATGAAGCCCAAAACACAACCCCTGAGCAAATGAAGATGTTTCTTACAAGGCTGGGCTATAATTCGAAAGCTGTCATCACAGGGGATGTTACCCAAGTTGATCTGCCTGCAGGCAGGGAATCAGGCTTAGTTAATGTCCAAAGAATACTTAAGGGCATTAAAGGCATTGAATTTGTCTATTTATCAAAAAATGACGTTGTCCGAAATGCTGTTGTCCAAAAGATAATAAATGCATATGAGGGCTACGAAGCACAAGAAGAAAAGTAATGGGCGGCAGCGCCCTTTTTTAGCATATGGCAATGATACAAGATATTGATTTTCAGGACCGTTCAGGCTTCAGCCTGGCTCAAGAGCACGAAAGTCTGCTGATAAGCTGCCTGAAACAGGCAGCTGCCGGCATTGCCCCTCACGGCTATGAGCTTAGCGTCTGCATAGTCAGCGAGGATGAGATAGCTGATTTAAATGAACAGTACAGAGGCAAGGCTGGCCCCACTGATGTCCTAAGCTTTCCGATGAATGAAATAGACGCAAGAGGCGTTGCAATACTGGGGGATATAGTTATAAACCCCTACCAAGCACAGTTGCAGGCAGGAGAGTATGGCCATTCGTTTGAGCGCGAGCTTGTGTATTTAGGCATTCACAGCTTGCTTCATCTTGTAGGCTACGATCATGAGAACGAGACAGACAAAGAAAAAATGCGCGAAATGGAGAGGCATCTAATGGCGAGCCTAGGCATTAGCAGGTAATGCATGCGTTTATTCGCAGCCTTAAGCATGCGCTTGATGGCCTTGTCGATATATACAAGTGCGAGAGAAACTACCGAATCCAGCTCACTATAGGCTTTTTGGCAATACTGCTTTCATTTATCCTGAAGATATCTGCAACTGAATTGGCAATAATAACAGTATGCATAGGCACTGTGCTGACAGCAGAGGCGCTGAACTCTGCTGTTGAGCGTTTTGTCGATGCGCTAATCGACAAGCCTGACAAGCGGGCTCAGGTTGCCAAGGACTGCAGCGCTGCTGCAGCGCTTATAGCATCTATTACTGCTCTTGCAGTTGGCTTTCTCATATTTCTGCCGAAGATTCTGAGAATCTTGCTTTACAGGCAAACTTAGGCAGCCTGGGAATAATGCAAAGGATATAGATGGCTTGCGCACGCTCTGAGCGCAGCCGCATAAGCCTGTTCGGCGCGAGGCAAAAGCGTCGGGCGGCGAAAAATAAGCAATATTGAAAGGCGCAACCAATGATAGATCAAGAAAAAATAAACAGCCTTGTCAGCCTTGCAACCAGCATGCGCGATAAGGCATACTGCCCTTATTCCAACTACCAGGTAGGCTCAGCTATTCTGGCTTCAAGCGGAAAGCTGTATGGCGGCTGCAATGTTGAGAACGCTTCATACCCTGTCGGCATCTGCGCAGAAAGGGTAGCTGCCGCAAAGGCTGTAAGCGAGGGAGAGCGGTCATTTGCTGCAATAGCAGTAGCCGTTTCCGGCCCTTCCGGCTACCCGTGCGGCATGTGCCGCCAATTTCTTAACGAGTTCATTACTGGCGATATACCGATATTTTTGATTAACAGCGCCGGGGAAATAATACAAGACTCTTTTAAAGCGCTCTTGCCCCACAGCTTTGGCCCCGCAGATATGGAGTTATAGATATGGACGAAAACTACCGCTCAGGCTTTATCAGCGTAATAGGCAGGACCAATGTTGGCAAGTCTTCGCTGCTTAACAGCATGATTGGCCAGAAGGTCTCAATAGTCTCAGACAAGCCCCAGACTACAAGAAACATTATCAGGCTAATTCTGACAACACAAACATTCCAGATGGTTTTCCTTGATGCCCCCGGCTTTCACATGCCAAAGACCCGTCTAAGCGAAAACATGGTTAAAAGCGCTACACGCTCAATGAACGGGGTAGACGCAATTTTATTCGTTGTAGAAAATGACCTTGCGATCGGGCGGGGGGACATGCGCTTAATTGAGTCTCTTCAAAAACGAAGCGAGCCTGTTATCCTGGCGATAAACAAGATTGACAAGATCCCCAGAGGGGACATTTTAAAGAAGATCGAGCTTTTTAAAGACTATAGCTTTATTAAAGCAATAGTTCCGGTAAGCGCCCTGAATGGAGACAATGTAAGCGAGCTTGTCAAAACGCTGTATGAATATATGCCCGAAGGGCCTATGTATTTTCCTGAAGGAATGCTCACTGACAGGGCGGAAAGATTTTTTGTTTCAGAAATAATCAGGGAAAAAGCGCTGCTTTACCTAAGGGATGAGATTCCCCATGGCATCGCTATTGATATAGAAAAGTTTGAGCCGAATGATCAAAAAGGCATAATCGGCATTAATGCTGCAATCTATGCAAGGAAGAGCTCCCATAAAGGGATTATTATCGGCAAAGGCGGAGCAACGCTAAAAAAAATTGCGAGTGCAGCACGGGAGGGCCTTGAGGATCTTTTGGGCACTAAAGTTTTTTTGTCGCTTTACGTAAAAGTTAAGGAGGGATGGCAAGACAGCGCCCGGGATTTGGCTGAGCTGGGCTACAGAATAGATGAGTGATCTCTTTGGCTTCGAAATAGAGCATGAATGCCCCGATACGAATGCGCGAGCCGGCCGCTTGTCAACTCCGCATGGCGATATTGCAACGCCTGTGTATATGCCCGTAGGCACAAGCGCTACAGTAAAGGGAATGCTTCCCGAAAATGTTGCGCAGGCAGGGGGCCAGATAGTTTTGGCAAACACTTACCATCTGTACCTTAGGCCGGGCGAAGATATAGTCCGCCAGGCAGGAGGGCTGCACAAGTTCATGAACTGGCCAAAGCCAATCCTCACTGACAGCGGAGGCTATCAGGTCTTCAGCCTTGCCGGCACAAATGACATAACTGATGAAGGCGTCAGCTTTAAAAGCCATATTGATGGCAGCCGCCACTTTATCAGCCCGGAAAAAGCAATGCAGATCCAAAATGATCTCGGAGCTGATATAATAATGGCATTCGATGAATGCTGCAGCTATGATGCCGGCTACGAATATGCCCAACACTCAATTCAGCGCACCCATGAATGGCTTATCAGGTGCATTGCTTCGCATAAAAACGATGCCCAGGCGCTTTTTGGCATTGTGCAGGGCGGCATGCACAGCGAACTGCGCAGGCAGTCAGCTGAGCAAATCTGCTCGCATGATCTTCCCGGCTATGCGATTGGCGGCCTGAGTGTGGGAGAGCCAAAAGAGGCTATGCTTGAAATGCTTGCCTGCCAAGCGCCCCTTTTGCCTAAAGCCAAGCCCAGGTACCTGATGGGGGTTGGCGCGCTTTATGATCTTGTTGAGGCGGTTAGCTTGGGAATAGACATGTTTGATTGCGTGATGCAAACGAGGATGGCAAGAACAGGCTCGGCTATGGCAGGCCTGGGCAGGATTAACCTAAAAAACGCTGCCTACAAGCGCGACTTTGCTCCCATAGCAGATGACTGCAGCTGTTATGTATGCACAAACTACACAAAGGCATATCTGCGCCATCTGGTTATGGGCAGGGAAATGCTTGCTTCTATGCTGCTCAGCTACCACAATATCGCATATACAGCACAATACATGGCAAAAATAAGAAAGTCGATAATTGAAGGAGGCTTGCAGAGCCTGCTTGCCCGCGAGAGGGCAAAATGGGCTGAACTCAATCGTTGATATACTAAGAAGGAACTCAAAAAACATGCTATAATCTAATGGCTGTTATTTAGGAGGGTATAAATGGATTCGAAAACAATGTGGCCTATATTCATTATTATGATGGCGCTTATGTTTGTCCCGAACTTAATCACTGGAAGATCGCAAAAGAAAAAGCAGGACGAAAGAACACAAATGCTCAATAGCCTCCGCCCGGGCGATGAGATCGTAACTATTGGCGGCTTTTATGGCAAGATTGATTCTGTTGGCAATGATTTTTATATGATAAAGTTTAATAAGGGCGACGCTGTTGCAAAGATAATGAAAGATGCTGTAAGGCAGGCTGTAAACGAAATACCCGCATCAAGAATTGCTGAAAACAGCGAAGAGCTTGATGATGATATCTATGCCCCGGTTGACGAGAACAAGGAAAAGAACCGAAGATAGCTGCAATTTGAGCAAAAGCAGTTGTCTATATTTTGCTAAGCCTTAAAAAGCCAAGCTGGTTTGATGGATAGAAATAATTAGGCGAAAGCGGGCTATTTTACTATATGGATGAAAAGACACTACACACGCTATTCATTGCCTCTGCTATTACAGGAGCGATATCGAGTATACTATTTATCATGCTTTTGGTTGCCCGCACTAAGAAAAATGAGGAATGGGGCTCAGATGATCTTGGCCCGTCTGATATACTGGCCCCTTCTGAGAGTTTAGTATCAAAGCCGCTCGTGCCGCTGCTATTTACTGATGTTGGCATAAGTGTGCTGTTTTTGGCGTTTGGGCTTATAGGCAAGCTTTTGGCATCTGTTCTTGAGCCCAGCCCGCGAATGATAGTAAGCTTTTGCCTTGCGTTTGCCTGCGAAGCTGCTGCATCTATATGCGTTTATGTCTACAGGCTAAGGCGCGATCGAAAAATAATTTATGTGCCAAAGTCTATAGGGCTAACAGGGCGGGTGCTAAAAGACATCCCTGCCCAGCTAAAAGGCATGGGGGCTATACGAATCTACATGAATGGCCAAGTCGTGACTGTCAGCGCTTTGTCTGTTGATGAAGTTACGCTCACAAAAGGAACTGAAGTCAAGGTCATGTATGCTGATTCGGACAGGGTAGCTGTTGTTGAGAGATTTGTTGCAAAGCCTGATATAGATTGATTTTGGTGTTTATTTATCGTAAAATGTCAGTGTTTGTGCCGCTGTGATGGAATTGGCAGACGTGTCGCACTCAAAATGCGATGGGCAATCCCCGTGCCGGTTCGAGTCCGGCCAGCGGCACCATTTTAGATAAAGCTAAAATTATAGCTTTTTTTTGTAGCAGCAAATTTTTGCTTCTATTGTAACTTAACAGTTAAAAGTTCTCCAAGCTCTAATTGTTAAGCAGCCATCTTTTTCAAGCTCTTGCACTGCCTGCATTTTATATACCGCATTATTGGCAAATGGCTGAAGCCCTCAATGTCTGCAAGAATCCGCCTCTGCATATATTCTGCAATAGCGCCTTCTGATGGCCTCTTCCTGCTTGGCGTGCGCATCCAGCGAAG
>Ga0082212_10001056_pt1 | contig 40276 bp, 29 predicted proteins | sample TergutNt197P3_FD_71548 | JGI IMG/M metagenome (GOLD analysis project Ga0082212, IMG submission 71548) | Neocapritermes taracua P3 segment gut microbial communities from Petit-Saut dam, French Guiana - Nt197 P3 | ecosystem: Host-associated > Arthropoda: Insects > Digestive system > Gut ...
TGCATTGTTTGTTTTCATGGATACAAGTTTTAAGAGCCTCTTGTCGGATTCGAACCAACGACCCCGAGATTACAAATCACGTGCTCTGGCCAACTGAGCTAAAGAGGCGGGTGGGAAAGCTTGCTACATCGCACCGCTACAACCTGCGTACCCTTGCTGCGGTCAAGCCCTGGGGGATTCCGAGGGAGCTGGTCGTATAGGACTTTCCCATTTGTTTAACGGGACTTCTCCACATTTTCGGCTGCAAAGATAAAACTATTTTTTGAATATCCAAAACCGTGTTTTTTAATGCACCCATTCCTGATTCCTAATTATTATTGCTACCTTTACGCCCTGAATAATCAATGGATAGTATGAAAACAGGAATAATTCAACAGCAAAATGTGGCTGATACAGCCGATAACATCGAGCGGCTGGAAAAAAGTATTCAGCAATGCGCCAGTCTTGGAGCACAGCTCGTTGTACTCCAAGAGTTACACAATGGTTTATATTTTTGCCAGACCGAAAATACGGATTCATTCGACATGGCGGAAACTATACCTGGGCCGTCTACGGCACGTTTCAGTGCTTTAGCAAAAGAAAATAACATCGTGATTGTCGCCTCTTTATTTGAAAAACGCACGTCGGGCATCTATCATAATACGGCTGTTGCCATTGATAAAGACGGCTCCATAGCCGGCAAATACCGTAAGATGCATATTCCTGACGACCCTGCATATTACGAAAAGTTTTATTTCACGCCGGGCGATCTCGGGTTCGAACCGATTCAAACGTCTATCGGCAAGCTGGGCGTTCTTGTTTGCTGGGATCAATGGTTTCCCGAAGCAGCGCGTCTGATGACGCTGAAAGGCGCTGATATACTGGTATATCCAACGGCTATAGGTTGGGAAAGCAGCGATAGCGACGACGAAAAACTACGTCAACGCGACGCATGGCAGACCGTTCAGCGCGGACATGCGATAGCGAATGGCTTGCATGTGATTACTGCTAACCGCGTAGGGCATGAGCCTGATACTTCCAGTCAAACCAGCGGTATTCAATTTTGGGGTCACAGTTTTGTTTGCGGCCCGCAAGGCGAGATTATCTCACAGTTCCCTGATGATAAAGAACATTTCGAAGTTGTTGATATCGATATGAAACGTAGCGAACAAGTTCGTCGTTGGTGGCCATTCCTTAGAGATCGACGCATCGATTCATACAACGACCTTACCAAAAGGTTTTTAGACTGAACGGCCTGTGGCGATAAAAGGTCGCTGTGCCCGCGATAAAAGCCTGCGGCGATAAAATGAAAATTATTCTTGTATTCCTGCTATTTTACAGTACAATACGGCTGTTTCGCCAGCATCATATTGTAATATTTCGGATCGCCGCTTACCTCCTGTCCAATCCACGCCGGCAGTTTAAATACATCCTCTTCCGAATCAAGTTCAATTTCAGCAACAATAAGCCCTTCATTTTCGCCTTGAAAAACATCTACCTCCCAAGTATGAGCTCCAACTTTTACATAATGACGAATTTTATCAATCAGACCTGGAAGGCAAAGCCTTAACAATTCGCGGGCATCTTCCAATGGTACAGGCTGTTCATATTCATAGCGACTCCACCCGCGTTCATTTGATGCACTTTTAATTGTCAAAAAAGCTTTATCTTCCCGTATCCGAACACGCACGGAACGTTCCGCATCCGAACATATATACCCTTGAATAATACGGTGTTTCTTGTACGCCTCATCTATAAAAGCATTGTTATTGACCAAAAATTTACGTTCTATTTCCATCATTGACTCAACTAAAAAATAATTACAAGTGTTGCGCCGTAACCATATTCACGAAAGGAAGCGTCCTGAAAGCGGCATTGTTGTTTATAGATCGTTTTCAGTTCTTTCTCCATCGATGAGCGTAATACCCCTTCGCCTTTTCCATGGATAAAAACGATTCTTTGGCCTTTCTTTCGGATATTGGCTTTCATCACTTCGTGAAATTTAGATAGCTGGCAATTGAGCATATCCGTATTATTCATCCCCGACGTCGTATCAACCAACTGATTGATATGTAAATCCACTTCAATCTTATTATCGGCAGGCTTATTTTTAGGTGTCGTCTGTTGGAGCTTGCGACGTTCATCTTTTTCCCGGTCATACATAGCAAACTGTAAATCCGAAGAAGAAACAAGCATCTGCCTCTCCGGAATATCGTGTACAACAAGCGGAACAATCAGCGCATCTTCGTCGAAAAAGGCATTTTTTGTAAAGCAATGCAGCTTATAGAACTTTACCGTATCAAGACGTATTTCGATAGAAATAGGATTTTTCAGGGCAAACGTCTTATCTGTCTTAAGTGCAATCAACTGTACGCCAATATGTTCCAGATCGTTTAAGTCGGACTTGGGAAATTCTTCAAGAAACATTTTGGTATCCGGTTCTATCAAACCGTTAAAGCGGCTTGTCCAACTGTTGTTTTTACAATTCATATAATTGAAATACAGGAAATAATTACTCTCATTGATAAGGTAAGTCTCGAATGGCGTTTGCATAAATGATTGCGGCTCAACAGGCAAAAAAGCCAGATTCAGATTCAGACGCTCTCCGCGAGGTGTTTCCACGAATGGCGTTTCTATCTGTTTGGCGGCTTTTGTTACCGGTTCAATCGCTCCAATCGGGCGTTCAGACTCGCCAGTCACAACACATTCAGAAATGAGCACGGGTATATCAAATCCGTTTTCATCTTCCACCAGCACTTGATCTTTTCCGCGCAGCGCTGTCACAATTCCGCCTCCCACACTATTCAGGAAACGTACTTTATCTCCTATCTTCAACTTCTCATTTCGCGATAGAGAAGTATTAAAAAAATCATCTTTTCTCATGGAGCAAAGATAGTGCAAATTGTGTGCAGTACAAAATAAATATTGTATTTTTGCGCGAAAAATAAGCATAATAATGGCTGAAAAAGAAACAAACAGGCTGTCATTCACCCAACAAATCAACATCAGTGATTACGATTACGTTTTACCGGATGAGCGTATTGCCAAATTTCCGTTGCCGGTTCGTGACCAATCAAAACTCCTGCTCTATCGCGACGGTGTAGTAAGCGAAAGTATATTCAACAGGCTACCGGATTTACTGCCTGAAAAATCATTGATTGTATTCAACAATACACGTGTCATTCAGGCCAGACTTCTTTTTACGAAAGATACCGGGGCACAAATCGAAATATTCTGCCTCGAACCGGAAACGCCACGCGATTATGCGCTAAACTTTCAATCGCGCGGACAATGCCGATGGAACTGTCTGGCAGGAAATGCCAAACGTTGGAAAGGGGCGCTGAAGCGCACAATAATCATTAAGGCCACAGAAGTAGTTCTAACAGTAGAACGTATTCAAACAAACGGTCGAATGCATTGTGTCCAATTCAACTGGGACAACCCTGTCTTTTCTTTTGCCGATATACTCAACGCTGCGGGGGTATTGCCTATCCCTCCCTATCTGCATCGCAATACGGAAAAATCCGACTTGCAAACGTATCAGACCGTTTATTCCAAAATAAAAGGCTCTGTGGCGGCGCCAACAGCAGGATTGCATTTTACTCCAAAAGTCCTGAAAAAACTCGACGACAAAGGTTTTATTCGCGAAGAACTGACACTACACGTCGCAGCAGGTACTTTCAAACCTGTACAAACCACAACGATAGGAGAACACGAAATGCACGCCGAATTTATCTCCGTTAAACGTTCTACCATTGTATCTCTGATTAATAAAACCGGCCAAATAACAGCCGTCGGAACGACCTCCATGCGAACCCTTGAAAGCCTGTATCACATGGGCGCAATACTCGCCGCTAACCCAAACGCTACGACCGGCGACCTTGTCATCAGGCAATGGACGCCCTACGAAAACCGTTTGCCGAAAATAACAACCGAAGAGGCACTTCATCACCTGTTACAATACCTCGACAAGCACAACCGTGAAAAGCTAATCACTTCAACCCAAATCATGATAGCTCCCGGATACGATTTCCATGTTGTAAACAACTTGATAACAAACTTTCACCAGCCTAAAAGCACACTGTTGCTCTTAGTTTCCGCTTTTGCAAAAGGCGATTGGAAGAAAATCTACGATTTTGCACTCAACAACCATTTCCGATTCCTTAGCTACGGCGATTGCTCTCTGCTACACTTTTCAGAATGATACGCCGAACACCAAAAAAGCGCTATCCTGTGCAGGCGATAATGACAGTTCAACAAAAAGCGGTAGAGCATAGACGGACGAAAAATGCAGGTTTTTTGACGCTTTGACAGTAATGTTGGCTACATGAAATTTATTGTAGTACATCCCGTTCATCGGCGTAATACCGATACCGATTTCGCAATCCACATTCTTTAAGGGAAATGGATAACGTGCAGCAATATAGGTTGAATAGAGTTGTTTGCCATCGTCGTTTCTATCATCTTCGCCAGCAAACATCGTATTTATTTCAAGCGACAAGGGAATACGCTCCGAAAAAGTATAACCCAGATTAGCTTCGAAAAGATGGCTCTGACGGTCTTTGAAGAATGAATCGCCTTCAGAGCGACACCAATAATCCATGATCCCAACTGTGAATCGCTTTGTTTCATAGGCAATATAAAAATCCACCTCTTTTAAAAAGTTTCCAAAATCGGAACTTGCCCAACTGCCGAGAGTGAAGCCATATGCAGAAAGGCTCAGCGAGGGTTGAAGGCTTGTACCTGCCTGATACATGCCCCTCCATACGTATGAACTAACCAAATCTGCTCCGGCTTCAACCGTTAAGTTACTGTCGTCATCATCGTCGCCATCTTGTCCATATACATGAACTGCGATTGAAAGAAAAAAGATTGTGAGCACAGTCTTTAAACAATATTTCATTTTTTTCCGTACAACGTACGCTAATATGATGGTAGCCATTATCCCTTTATTAAATAATTACGCTACAAAGGTAGTGTAAGTTGTGGATAATACAAAAAACTTGTTTTTGGGGTGTATTTGCCTTTCTGAACGGTTCTTTGGTCGCATCCGCAACCGTCGTCCTGAACGGTCAGCAATACATATCTGCTAACTCATATTGCATCGTGCACCAACGGGTTTGATAAATACCTGAAAATCGTCTGTTAATAAAGTTGCCATGCTTTCCGGTTATTTCCTTTTCAATTTTCCGGCATCTTCCACAACAGGCCGCGCCAGCGGGACAAATGCTTTTTTGCCGGTACTGCGCGTTGCTGCCGGATATACAGGTACGATATCATCCTGAAGGAACCGGGAAAAGGTATAGTCGATGCCGGCAAGATGCATGATACGCCTTACCTGCGCCCAGCGACTTGGCGCATTGAAATAGGGTGTGTTATCGTTCATGCAACTGTTAAATTCCGGCCTCCATATACCTTTTCCGTAATAGGAAGCGCCTTCAAAAGCGCCAACCATATAATATTTGGGATTGTTGGCAAAACCTTTCCATGATGTTTGTAAAATATCGTCGGAGAAATCAACGTTTTCATACCATCCAAACTGTTTCCGGTCTATTATGTCGTCCCGATCTTCATCGGGAATTTCATCTTTCGGAAAATAGATGTATTCGTCGTCCAGTTTAGCAAAACCGTGACCGTTAAATTCATGTACAAGCGTTTCCCTGTAATCTGTTCCAAAGGTACACATACTGATTGAAAACCCGTTTGCAAAGTCCGTTTCATCATCAAGAAACATCCTGCATGTACCTGCATATAAAGGAGCGTTCACAGGCATTATAACCGATATGCCATCCCATTCGGGTAAGGCGGCAAGTTCGGGAATTGCATTCACGTATTCGATGACAGCGTTTAAGCTGCACATTATTCTGGTTGAGTTTCCACCGTCCCAGACGGTTTCAAATTTATTGTCAACGTGATAATAGGGCGTTTCAACACTGATCCCTTCCTGGTTGGAAATGGCGGCAATCATGTATACATTAAAATAGTCCCTGTATCTGGTAAATGGATAAACGGAAAAAATGTGTTCAGTTGTCGCGCGCATATCCTGTTCATACTTTCCCGTTCCCTTATCCATGTGACTGATGGTGTATCCATCGCCCATTAAAACAATGTTGATCCCGTTTCCAACTGTGGCGGACTGTAATTTAACCACTTCCTTATCAGCGTAAGAGGTTGAGACCGGTTCCGGTTCCGGTTCAGGTTCCGGTACATATGGCTGCTGTATAATTATTACGCTTTCAGTTAGTCCGCCTGCGGAAATATTGACTGTTGCCTGTCGTTCTGTTTCGTCCGTATTCGCGGTTGCCGACAAATGTATCCGGTCGTCCAATTTTGTTGCGGTAAGCCAGTTTCCCGATTGTATGATACTGTATACCCACAATGGCTGATCGGTAGTTATGATGGCAGATTCGCTGGAAACGCTGCTATTCAGTTCAATTGTTGATGGTGAAACGGACAGGTATCGATTTTCAGCGTGATGCTCCCATTTTTCAACCGTAATGGTCGGCGTCAGTCCGTCCGAAATGTACATGTCGGCATTCAGGAAAAAGAGCGTATTTTTTGAATTGTTAAATTCGGTAATTAATGATGTCAGTTCGGTTGTTACACTTGCCTTATTCCCGTTTTCAAGTTCAATCTCCAACTGGAGATTTTGCTTGGCTGACCTGTCGAAACCCAACAATCTGACAGTACCGGTAGCATAGTATGAACTCTTTGATAATGTGGTTTTTAAAACAGAAGCAGCCGAAATGTTGCCGGTCTGCATGTCAAACGCCGACGCCACTCCCTCCAATACGGCATGGATCGCTTTCACTTTGTCGATCATGGAGGCAGGCTTGATGGCAAGGGAGAATTTCAACTCTCCCGTCTGCCGGTTCATTACAGCATTATGCGCTATGTCTTTGTCACGTTCCGTAAAAACTTTTCCCGAATGAGAGAAGAACAGACCGGGGTTGGGAGCAATCCCTCCGTCAACGGTATTTACGCTTACATTCGATCCTGAAACGGAGATATGTTCCGCCCGGTTGTATACATAAATCGTCGCTTCTCCGGGTTCCACATTCAGATTGTTAGTTGTTCCGCTGAGGTTGTCAAAGACTTTTGATTCGCCGGAAGGATAAACGACGAGCGCCTGATAGGTTGAAGGCGTATTAGAAGAAGCCTTCGACCAGTCCACTGTCAGCGCAATCCCGCCTTCTTTCGGATGCAACGTGTTGAATTTATCGTCGTTGCATCCGAAAAAGGTGGATATAAGTGTTAGTAGAAAGATGCTATTAACAGTCCTGTACATACTTTGCAACTTATTGGTTGGTTACTGTTTTGCGCTCAATTTTTACTGCATCATTATTGTTCTCATCAAAATTTGAAATAGTTGATTTTGAATTTTCATCACTTGATAATTCAGGCGCCAGCGACGTAGTAGTAAGTTCAATTTTGAGATTTCTATATTCATTAAAATAGTAATAATCAGTAAGCCACTGACCGGTTGTCGAGCTTTTGGGAATAATTGTAATGTACACCGGTAATCCGTTATATGTACCTGAGAAATCTAATACCCTTGTTGTCGGGTTATAATAGACTTCATAATTTACGCCGGGATACACTGAGATTGTTCCATTAGATAGGTTGACAGTCCCCCAACACAAATATCCCACATCTCCGTCCGAATCGATCAGAACAGGCGTCGTGATATCCAACCAGTATTTTCCGTTTCTGTAATCACAGTATACAGTTCGGGACGAACCGCCCCAACTTGAAAATGAAATATAGGGGGTTGAAGCATTAACCGGCGTGACTTTGCCTGTCCATGATGAACCATAACCGGAGTTATTATGCAAAGTAATACTGGTTGCCTGATAATTGTATATATAGGCGATAGGTTGCGGTACTGCTCCTGCCTGTGTTACAGGTATAGTAATGTCATTTGCGCCAGGCGCTGAAACTGTGATGGTTGTAGAACGAGCCGTCGTACTTGTATTTTGCGAATTTGGATTGACTCTAAGGATGCTATTATTCTGGCTAATAGTCAACCAGGTAGCAGAAGAAGGCTTTGTGGCGCTCCAACTTGATGCATTGGTCGTGACATTCACTGTTTTAACAATAGTTTCGGTTGCAGTAAAAGAGAGCGAAGTTGGAATTACGGAAAACGTTACATTGCCATTTTGCGTCACCTTCAAAGTAACAGACGGCGCGTTTCCTGCTGTAATTGTAATATCTGCAGAACGGACGGCAGCAGCGGTATTTTGTGATGGCTTAACAGACAGGGTATTGTTATTTGTTTTGGTTAACGTTAACCATGAGGGTGGCGTCGAATGATTCCAGCTTGATGCGGTTGTTGTTACAGTGACATTTCGGGTACTCGTTTCATTATGATCAAATACGATTGATGTCGGGTTGATGGAAAGCGTTTCCGGCGTTTGCGATACGGAGATCGTTCTTACCGTTTCTATTCCGGTGGCCGTAACACGAATCTCTGCATTTCGCGTCGATGTCGACGTATTTTGTGCTGCCTTCACTGTTATGATGTTATTATTCTTTTCAATACTAAGCCAGCTGGCGCTCGTTGTGGCATCCCAGGCGGTAGCATTGGTTGTGACGGTAACTGTTTTACTGCCTGTTTCGGATGCAGTAAAAGAGAGTGAGGTCTGGCTGACGGTGAGTGTGATCGGAGCGGGACCCTGCGACACTGAAATTTTAAACGAAGGCGCATTTCCGGCTGTGATCGTAATTTCGCCTGAACGCGATGTGATTTGGGAGTTGGCTTTAGCGGAAACAATAAGCGTTTTCTCTGCCTGTTTCTTTTCAAGGGTTATCCATTCAGCGTCTGATGTAGCCTCCCAGGTTGCAGCATCCGTTGTAATGGAAATGGATTTTTCGCCTGATTCACTGGAGGAATAAGAAAGGGAGGTAGGGCTGGCTGACAAACTGTATTGTTTTTTCTCCTGTATGACGGTAATATCAACAGGAGATGCTTTCCCGGCGCTGACCGTAACGGTTGCGTTACGCGGATTTTCTGTATCCGTATAGCTTTGCACACTCAGATACAGACGATTATTTACATTATCCTTTTCAGGTACAATCCAACTGCCTTTTGCATCAATAAAATAATTCCAACTCTTGGCGTCGGTTTCAACCGTTACGACTTTCCTAACCGAATCGTCGGCGGAAAATGTGAGAATGGTGGGATCAACCGTTAAAACCGGTTCACTTTCTTTTCTGCATGTAGAAAAGAGTAAAACGTTCAAAACAACCGCAATTAGCGTAAACAAATTAAATTTCAAGTAATTCATAGTCATAATATTTAATAATTAGTAAAAAATTCTATCCTCCCCCGGATCGTTATTTAGATGATTGTTTCGCGCTGCAAAAGTACGCACTTTAAAAATATTTGTCAATCCCCCAAAAGGGGGAAAATGCATTGGATTTTGCATTTCCTCCTTTTTTGAGGATAAAAATTTCAAAAAACGGATTACTTTTGCGCACTTAAACTATTAAAATTGAAATTATCATGAAACAGTTACTTATTATCGGGTTGTTATGTTTGGCAATAGGGCAGGTTGCCGCTCAGGTGGGAAATGTGGATTCGTTGGTGAATGTGCTTGAGACGCAGAAGTTGACTGCTGAAGAAACAAAACAGTTATGCATTTTGATAGTGGCCAGTTATCAATATAATAACTATGAAAAGGCTATTTTGTATGCAGAAAGAGGTTTAAAATTAGCAAAAGAAGAACAGGATTATGACTGGATGTCACAATTTACCCGTTGTTTGGGTTCTATTTTCGCAAATCAAGGCAAGTTTGAATTGGCGCTGCTTACTTTGGAAAAAGCTGCTGAATATGCGAAAAAATCAAAAATCAAAGAAGAAGAAAATATGGTAGCAATCTATATTGGTAATATGTACAATATATGGGGAAAATATGAACAGAGTCTAAAGTATTTAATCGAAGTATTGCCTTCACTTGAAACTCTTCAGCAATATCGCCATTATGCCAATACGTTAATTAACATAGCAATTATATATAGATACCTTATCAATAATGAAAAAGCATTGGAATATTGTGAAAAAGCTATAACGGTAGCGGAGAAACATAATTTGGACTACCCTAAAATGGTCATATTCAATGTGAAAGGTGAAATATTTCACTCAATATATCAAGAAGACAGCGCTTTGGTATATTTATTGAAAGCGCATGAAATGAGCAGTCAACTGAATGAAAAAAGTCATAGGGCATCAATTTCGCAAAATCTTGCTAAGGTGTATTCATCTTTGGAAGAATATAATCTGGCGGAAAAATATGCCAATGAATGTTTGGAATTAGCTGTGGAAATAGGTAATCAAAATTTGTTATTCAGTGCATGGTATGTGATGTCAAATATCAGATTTGAACAGAGGCGTTACCGGGAAAGCGAAATGTACGCACTCAAAATATGGGAAACAGATTCGACTGATTTATTTTGGGCCAGAAACGTTACCAGTCATTTATGCAAAGTGAATATTTATTTGAATAATCATGAAAAAGCTATGTATTACTTAGAAAAATATGGAGACGTTAGAAATGACATTAGCAGTAAAGAGTTATTTGAAAGCATAGCCGAGATGGAAGTGAAATACGAAACCGAAAAGAAGGATATGCAGATTGCTTCGCTCGAAAAAGAACGGCAATTGTATTTTTGGCTTGGCATTGCAGGCGTATTGCTGGCGGTCGCGCTGGGTATTGTTCTGTTGCAAAATATCAGAAACAGACGGAAAGAAAGGTGTCTGATTGCATCGGAATCTATTCAGGAGGGTGAAATAGGCGAGCGTATCCGTATTGCCGAAGACCTTCATGACCGTCTTGGCGGAAGCCTTTCGGCGGTGAAAATGGGACTCAACAATGCAGAGAGCCTGCAAAGCATCAGCGATAAGATAGATGCGTGCATGAAGGAAGTCCGCGAAATAACAAATAACGTCATGCCCCGCTCCCTGCGCCTGTTCGGTATGAAAGGCGCGCTGGAGGATTTTTGCACACAATTTTCCAACCTGCAGTTCCACTTCTTCGGCGATGATGCGCGCATAAGGCACAACCAGGAATATACCGTATACTGCTGCGCCAGAGAGTTAGTGAACAATGCACAGAAACATGCGGGTGCATCGACCGTCAACCTGCAGTTGGTACAAAGCCGAAAGCATGTATCACTGACCGTTCAGGACGACGGTTGCGGTTTCGACGAGCGAACCGTTGTCAAGGGCGACGGACTGCAAAATATCCGTAACCGGATTGCCTCCTGCCGGGGCAAAATGGACGTTGTTTCCACTCCCGGCAAGGGAACGGAAACGGTAATTGAATTGAGCGTTGAACAGTAACAGGTAAACATGACTGCTATATTTTTCGCGCCATATATCTCAAAAACCCCAAAAGGGGGAAAATGTATTTGATTTTGCATTTCCTCCTTTATTGAGGATAATAATTTCAAAAAAACGGATTACTTTTGCGGACTTAAACTATTAAAAATTGAAATTATCATGAAACAGTTACTTATTATCGGGTTATTATGTTTTGCGACAGTGCAGGTTGCAGGGCAGGTGGAAAATGTGGATTCGTTAGTGAACGTGCTGGAAACACAGAAGTTGACGGCAAGGGAGCAAATGGCATTGTATATGGATATATGTGAAATATATATATACAATGATTTTGAAAAGTGCATACAATATGCGGAAAAAGCATTGACGCTTGCGGAAAAAGAAAAGGAAAAAGCGTATATTTCAAAATTTAATGTGTTTATCGCAACTGTCCATAAATTTAATAAAAAATATGACAAGGCGATTGAATATTACAACAAAGCGATTGAATATGCTCAAGCGGCAGGCGATTTACACCAGGAAGCAGTCGTATATGGAGGGTTGGGCGGCTTATATACAGTTCAAAAAAAATATGTTATTGGGTTGGAATATTATTTAAAAGCTTTGTCAATAAATGAAAAAATAGAAGATGAATTAAATAATCGCTTAATTAACCTGTCCAATATCAGTAATCTGCACATGCATTTGAAAAATAGGGAACGTGCATTATACTATTTGGAACAGGCAGAAACAATTGCAGAAAGTTTACTTGACAAAATCGTTGTCTATAGTAGATTCGGTAATGTTTATGAGGAGCCCGGGAAGAAACTTGAATATTTTCAAAAAGCGTATGAACTGGCGCATGACAATGGATACAAAGATTATGAAGCTTCTTCCCTGCTGAATATTGCTATCGCATATAAAAAAATGGATGAAGTTGAAAAGTCTTTTGAAAATGTTCAGAAAGCATTGCAACTTGGAGAAGAAGCAGGCCGGAAATCGTTAGTTGCAGTTGCCAATCTGTTACTTTCGGATATTCATAATTCACGGGGCAATTGGAAGGAAGGTGAAATTGCTGCCAGTAAAGCATGGGAAAATGACTCCACAAATATGGATAGCGATAATATGCTTTATCAGCTTTTACTGGCAAATATTAACTTGAACAACAAAAATAATGCGCTTATATACCTCGAAAAGTTTTATGAATTTGTAAAAAAAAATCGCCATGATGACGAAGTGTATCGTGAAGAATTTCGTGAATCAATTGCCGAGATGGAAGTGAAATACGAAACCGAAAAGAAGGAAATGCAGATTGCTTCGCTCGAAAAAGAACGGCAGTTGTATTTATGGCTTGGCATTGCGGGCGTATTGCTGGCGGTCGCGCTGGGGCTTGTGTTTTGGCAATATAGCAGGAACATGCGAAAAAAACGGCAGATTATTGCTTCGGAATCTATACAGGAAGGGGAGGTAGGCGAACGGGCGCGTATAGCTGAAGACCTTCATGACCGTCTCGGCGGCAGCCTTTCGGCGGTGAAAATGGGACTCAACAATGCAGAGAGCCTGCAAAGCATCAGCGATAAGATAGATACCTGTATGAGCGAACTTAGGGATATAATGAATAATATCATACCACGCTCATTACGGCAATACGGTATGAAAGGTGCGCTGGAGGATTTATGCACACAGTACGCAAACCTGCAGTTCCACTTCTTCGGCGATGATGCGCGCATTAAGGACAATCTGGAATATAACGTGTACTGCTGCGCCAGAGAATTGGTGAACAATGCGCAGAAACATGCTGGTGCGTCGACCGTCAACCTGCAGTTGGTACAAAGCCGCAAGCATGTATCGCTTACCGTTCAGGACGACGGTTGCGGCTTCGACGAGCGAACCGTTGTCAAGGGCGACGGACTGCAAAATATCCGTAACCGGATTGCCTCCTGCCGGGGCAAAATGGATGTTGTTTCCGCTCCCGGTAAGGGAACAGAAACGGTAATTGAATTAGTATTGTAGCGTATGTGACCAGTATCAAAATTGAATATTATGAAACAGTTACTTTTTATCGGGTTATTATGGATATCGACGGTTCAGATTTCCGGACAGGAGGAAATTGCAGATTCTCTATTGAATGTATTGAGAATGAAAAATCTGACTTCTGAAGAACAAATGGATCTATATTATAAATTATGTAATTTTTATTACATTAATAATATAGAAAACATTTTACAATATGCGGAATAAGGATTGGCTCTTGCAGAAAAGGAAAAACATAAAACATACATGTTGAATTTTTACGATTGTATAGGACTTGTATATTCTTCAAAAAACCAAATTGAAAAAGCGCTTGAAAATTTCACCAAAGCGCTTGAACTTGCCATTGCCGACGGCGATTTGGATCGCGAAGCGAGTATATATTTGAATTTAGGCAATTTATACTCCAGAAATAACGATTTTACCATGGAGTTGGACTACTATATAAAAGCATTGACTATACTTGAAAAAACTGATGATAAAAGAAAGAATCAAGTGAAAATTCTAACAAATATAAGTAATATCCACCTTTTTTTTGGAAATCGTGAACGTGCGCTATACTATATTGATAAAGCAAAACCACTCACTAAAACTTTATTTGATGAAATGTTAATCTATTATCATCTTGGTTATATTTATGAGGAAATAGAACAAAAAATCGAAAATTTTCAAAAAGCGTATGAAATGGCAGCTGAAATTAAAGAAAAGGGTTTTGTGGCATCATGTTTGAATGAGTTAGCTTATTGTTATAGCGTGTCCGGTGATTATGACATGGCAATGGAATATACCCAAATGGCATTGCCAATGTGTGAAGAGTTAGGCGACCTGCGACTTATCTATGATATTAATCTAAGAATGATGAGTGTTTATGGTTTACAGGGAAACTGGAAAGCAACTGATGTAGCCGCAAGCAAAGTATTGGATATTGATTCTACATTCACAGAATATACTTTTGAGATTCTACATCATTTGATAAAATCCAATATTTATTTAGAAAACAAAGACAAAGCAGTTACTTTTTTAGAAAAACTTCATGATTTAGTCAATGAAGATCAGAAATATGGTAATATTCAGGAATTACTGGCAGAAATGGAAGTGAAATACGAAACCGAAAAGAAGGATATGCAGATTGCTTCGCTCGAAAAAGAGCGTAAGTTGTATTTTTGGCTTGGCATTGCAGGCGTTCTGCTGGCGCTTGCATTGTCATTTGTGTTATTGCAGATGATAAGAATCAGGCGAAAAGAACGGCGGCTGATTGCTTCGGAAGCGCTTCGGGAAGGCGAAATAGGCGAGCGTGTGCGAATTGCCGAAGACCTGCACGACCGTCTCGGCGGCAGCCTTTCGGCGGTGAAAATCGGACTGAAAAATGCAGAAAGCCTGCAAATCATTAGCGACAAGATAGATGCGTGCATGAAGGAAGTCCGCGAAATAACAAATAACGTGATGCCCCGCTCCCTGCGCCTGTTCGGCATGAAAGGTGCGCTGGAGGATTTTTGCACACAGTTTTCCAACCTGCAGTTCCACTTCTTCGGCGATGATGCGCGCATAAAGGACAATCTGGAATATACCGTATACTGCTGCGCTAGGGAATTGGTGAACAATGCACAGAAACATGCTGGTGCGTCGACCGTCAACCTGCAGTTGGTACAAAGCCGCAAACATGTATCGCTGACTGTTCAGGACGACGGTTGCGGCTTCGACGAGCGAACCGTTGTCAGGGGCGACGGACTGCAAAACATCCGTAACCGGATTGCCTCCAGCCGGGGCAGGATGGATGTTGTCTCCGCTCCCGGCAAGGGAACGGAAACCGTGATAGAGTTAAGCATGTAGCGTTATATTCTATGATGCGATGAAAACTGATGTTGATGTAAAAGTGAAAAATAAATTGATGCCGGTTACCTTCAGTGTGGGATATAACATCCTAATCAATCAAAAGAAGTAAATATTCAGGCAATGCCGCCCGTTTGTTCGTTTTTTATTTGTTTCTCCAGTTCCGCTATTCTTTGCCGCAGTATTAATCTTTCCTGTTCTCCTTCTGCTTTTCCTTCTGCTCTCCCTTCTTTTTTTCCCTTTGCTTCTGCATAGTCCAAAGAATTTTTCAGGTCCCGATACGAATTTAAATTGTCAATGTATGATCTGTATTCATCGGGGGTTAATTTTGCGATCTCCGCCGTTGCAAAAATCCTTTCAAAAATCTTTTCCCTCAATTTGTCAGGAATATTATCTAAACGTTTAAGATTTTTTAAGACATACATCCATTTTTCAAAGTGAGTTTCCAACTCATCTACTTCTTTGGTAAATTTCGGCATTTCCAAATATACGAATTTCAATTTGTCATAAAAAACTTTGTGGGTTTCCGTATCCGTTAGCATTATATCGTATCTGTATCTGTCTCTCTCTTTTTTATCTTCTTCAAATACAAAATCTAAAATTGCAACTACATAAACTTCTTTCAAGTTAAAATTCCATTCTCCGGAAATAGCCTGTTCGGTTATGGCGAATGTACTGTAATACAAAGTACGATCCTTAAAATATTCCTGTTTGGTCTTTTGAAGTTCCACGATAAACTTCTCACCTTTTTCGTTTTCGCAATAAAGATCAAAAACAGCCCTTCGAGACGCGGCGGACATTCCCAGTCTTTCAGTTTTAAGGTATGTCAATGACACTATTTTCCCTTCTTCCCTGTGCAACAGTTCGTTCAGGAAGTCAAGCAACAGGTCCTTATTACACTCCTCGCCGAACAGCTTCTTAAAACCAAAGTCAGTAAAAGGGTCTATGTATTTATCTTTTATTTTTTCCTGCATAACTCATAAATTTTATTTTTTGCAAAAATACTGCTTATTTTTTGATTTGCAAAAAGTTTCTTCATCCGGGTGCATTTCAATTTGTGCGACAAATTGAAATGCACCCCTTCACCTCTCCTCTTTGCACAACCTTTCCTCGCCTGTCAATCCCCCGAAAGGGTGAAAATGCGCCGAAATTTGAATTTTCTCCTTTATTGAGGATAAAAATAACAAAAAAACGGATTACTTTTGCGGACTTAAACTAATAAAATTGAAATTATCATGAAGCAGTTAATTATTTTCGGGTTATTATTGATGGCGACAGTGCAGGTTGCCGCGCAGAGGAGAAATGTGGATTCGCTGGTGAATGTGTTGGAAACGCAGAAATTGAGTAATGCAGAACAGGTAGCGCTTTACTATACAATTTCTAATACATACAGACTTTTGTATGATTTTGAAAAATCATCCGAATATGGACAAAAAGGATTGGCGCTGGCTGAAAAAGAAAAAAATAAAGCGATGATTTCCAGATTTAACGGTATTTCCGGGAAAATACATGGCATGTTAGGAAGTTATGATACTTCATTCATTTATCTGCAAAAAGCGCTTGAGTATGCCATTGAGGCAAAAGACTTGGAACTTGAAGCGACTGCCAGCCATGATATCGGGGCTACCTACGGGAATTTGGGTGATTATATTTCCTCAATTGATTATTTTTTAAAGGCTTTATCAATCTATGAAAATACAGGGAATATTAAGGAGAGTCTCGGAGCAATGACGAGTATTGCTACTTTATATTCCCGATTGAATAATGATGAAAGAGCGTTGTACTATTTTGAAAAAGCTAAAAACATTGCCGAAGAAATTAATGACGAAATAGAAATAATGTCGGCATATTTCGGGCTTGGTAAAATTTTTTGCTCAAGTCGAGACCTTGAAAAGGTTGAACAGGCTTTGGAATACGCGCTAAAAGCTTATGAAATCAGTATCAGGTATAATCATAAACATTATCAGGCTGCTTTATCGGATATGCTCAGTGTAATCTATGGCGAATATTTAACTGATTATGAATTGTCATTGAAATATGCCGACGAATGTTTGCAGGTTGCCATGGAAACAGGTGATCCGGTATTGATAAAGGGGGCATGGAATTCGCTCTCAAATACTTACCGCATACTTGAACGTCATAGGGAAAGCGAAGATGCTGCTCTTAAGGCATGGGAGATAGATTCAACCGACATTGATTTAGGAATTAATATATTACAAAACATAATTTTAGCCAACACTGCTCTCGGAGACAGGGAAAAGGCATCACGTTTTTTAGGCAAATTGGATATATTAGTCAAAAGAAGCATAGAACTAAGTAGCCAGAAAACATTTGCCGAGATGGAAGTGAAATACGAAACCGAAAAGAAAGATATGCAGATTGCTTCGCTCGAAAAAGAGCGGCAGTTGTATTTGTGGCTTGGTATTGCAGGTGTACTGCTTGCTGTCGCATTGGGGGTTGTATTGTTGCAAATTATCAGAAACAGGCGGAAGGAACGGCGGCTTATTGCCTCGGAAGCGCTTCAGGAGGGTGAAATTGGCGAGCGGGTACGTATAGCCGAAGACCTGCACGACCGTCTCGGCGGCAGCCTTTCGGCTATGAAAATCGGGCTAAATAACGCAGAAAGCCTGCAAAGTATCAGCGAAAAATTAGATACCTGCATGAGAGACCTCCGGGATATAACGAACAACATCATACCGCGCTCCCTGCGACTGTACGGTATGAAAGGGGCGCTGGAAGATTTATGCACACAGTACGATAACCTGCAATTCCACTTCTTCGGCGATGATGCGCGCATAAAGGACAATCTGGAATATACCGTATACTGTTGTGCCAGGGAATTGGTGAACAATGCGCAGAAACATGCGGGTGCGTCGACAGTCAACCTGCAGTTAGTGCAAAGCCGCAAACATGTATCATTGACCGTTCAGGACGATGGTTGCGGCTTCGACGAGCGAACCGTCGTAAAGGGTGACGGACTGCAAAACATCCGCAACCGCATTGCCTCCTGCCGGGGCAGGATGGATATAGTCTCCGCTCCCGGCAAAGGAACGGAAACCGTGATAGAGATAAACATGTAGTGTAAAAAAAATAACAACATGTCAACACTTGAAACAACAGACACGTTAATTCCGCGCCTGACCGCCGAGGTTTTTACCATTCCGATGGACGGGGAGCGTTATCTTATTTATGCACCGCTACGCCGGGCGGCGTTTGTCGGCAATGCGCAAACGGTGAATTTCCTGGCCGCATTGAAGGATCATATCTACGAGGAAAAGGATGATCCGGACGGTTCTTTAGTGGAATTTCTAAGGCGGTTGGAAATCCTGGACGCCGGCAACGAGACGCCGCCGACAGAACGTTGTACAGGCATACCCGAGCCTGTTTCACTGACGCTTTTCCTCACCACTGCCTGTAACATGCGCTGCTCCTACTGCTATGCGTCGGCAGGCGACACGCCGAAAAAAAACATGCCGCTGCACGTTGCAAAACGCGGTATTGACTTCATTGTGGCCAATGCCGTCCGTAATAATGTAACGTCGATCGGGCTGGATTTCCATGGCGGCGGTGAGCCGACGGTGAACTGGCGCACGCTGACCGGATCGCTGGAATATGCCCGTGAACGGTGCACGGCGTCAGGTCTGGAAATCACGTCGCACTGTGCGACGAACGGCGTTTTGAGCGACGGGAAGATCGAATGGATGATTGCCAACCTGAAAGGCGCCAGCGTGTCGTTCGACGGCCTGCCGGAAATGCACGATCTGCACCGCAAGACCGCATCGGGCAAAGGCACAAGCGCCCGTGTGATGCATACGCTCAAAAAGTTTGACGAAGCCGGCTTCGACTACGGTATCCGCGTCACCGTCACCGCTGCCCAGATTCCAGCAATGGCCGGTTCGATAGATTTCATCTGCGAAAATTTCCGCACGAAGCACATCCAGGTTGAACCCGCCTACCAGATAGGCCGCTGGAAAGACGCGCCCTCCGCCGAAACGCAGGAGTTCATCACCGGTTTTCGTGCCGCGAAGGAGCGCGCGCGAAAACACGGACGCGCCATCAGCTTTTCGGCAGCCCGTGCGGGGACGTTGACCGCTCACTTCTGCTCGGCCAGCCGCGATTCGTTTGCGCTTTCGACAGACGGCACGGTATCCTCGTGCTTCGAGGCGTTCTCCGAACAGATGCCCCTGTCGGACATATTCTTTTACGGCAAGCCCTGCGACGACCCGTCCGGCGGTTACCTGTTCGACATGGAACGGGTGGAAAACCTGCGAAACCTGTCGGTCGACCGTCGTGCCTGGTGCAGCAAATGCTTTGCCAAATGGAGCTGTGCCGGCGACTGCTATTACAAAACGCATCTCATAAACGGCAGCGGAGAATTTACCGGCTCCGACCGTTGCCACATCACACGCGAACTGACCACCGACCAGTTGCTGGAACTGATAGCCGATGCCGGCGGCCTGTTCTGGCACGAAATACCGCCGGGCGTCGATGTTAATTCCGAAAATACAGATATGAAAATAATAAAATACGCATTATGAACTCAAAAAAATACAACGAAATCCAGCCCTGCTACGAATTGCGCAGCATATACAACGACGGAACCGAAACGCCGCCGCAAATCGTACCGGTAAAAACAATATCATGGGAAACAGTTAGAATGGACCGCCGCAACTTTTTCGGCATCGGCCTGACAGCTGTGGCTACACTGGCCTTATTTCAGAGCGGGTGCAAAGACGACTACGAACCGGATAAGCCGGTTGAGCCGGAAGAACCGGAAATACCCGAAGAACCGGAAATACCGGAAGAACCCGAAGAACCGGAGGTGCCGGAAGAACCGGAAATACCATCTATTGCCTATTCCTGTACAGATGCGTTTGCACATTCAGATTATGTTTATTCGTTAGCAATCAGTCCTGACGGAAAACTGCTGGCTTCCGGATCTGCTGATAATAAAATCAAATTATGGTCTTTAGAGAACGGTGCTTTGTTAAATACATTAACAAGCCATGAAGGAAATGTTACATCTTTAGCCATCAGCTCTGACGGAAAGTTGCTGGCTTCGGGGTCTTATGACAGTACAGTCAAATTATGGTCTTTACCAGATGGCGCTTTGCTCAAAACATTAAATGGAAATATATTAAGGATTAATTCTGTAGCAATCAGTCCAGATGGAAAACTGCTGGCTTCGGGGTCAATTTCGCAAAGTATTTATATGAGAATCCAACTGTGGTCATTGTCAGATGGAACTTTACTCAAAACATTAAATGGAAATGCAGTAGAGACTTATTCTGTAGCCATCAGTCCCGACGGAAAACTTCTTGCTTCAGGGAATTCTGATAGGACAATTCAACTGAGGTCATTGCCGGATGGCGTTTTGCTTAAAACATTAACAGGCCATACAAGCGCAGTTAAGTCTGTGGCTATCAGTTCCGATGGGGAATTGTTGGCTTCGGGGTCTAATGATAAGACAATTAACCTATGGTCTTTACCAGACGGCGTTCTGCTCAAAACATTAGCAGGCCATACAAATAATGTTAATTCGGTAGCTATCAGTTCTGATGGAAAAATGCTGGTTTCCGGTTCTTCTGATAGGACAATACTATTATGGTCATTGCTAGATGGTACTCTGCTCAAAACATTAGGCCTTTCAAGTTATGTTAATTCGGCAGCCATCATCCCTGATGGAAAACTGCTGGTTTCCGGATCTGGTGCAATTATTAAATCCTTACGGAGCGGTGAAGTTAAACTGTGGACTTTGCCTAAAGGAGAACACATTGCCTGCCTGATTGATTTAAAAGCCTCTCCGCCAACAGCAGAAGGCGTACTTGTGGAAATGAAAAATGAGAAGGGACAAACTGTAACCTATACGTTGCCATGCGGCTCGACGATCCCTATAGGGGCGACTTGTACATGCAATTGTGTACCTGGCTCGTATATCCCTTGTACATGCGTTGCAGATAACCCCTGTACATGCGTTTCGAACACCTGTACATGCGTTTCAAATAACCCTACCTGCACCTGTAACAGAGTTGGCTCTTGTACATGCAATACCATTTGCACCTGCAATAAGGTGTACATGCGTACCGGTAGTGTGATATCCAACTTTAGCAAATTCTCACGTTGAGGCTGTCTCAAAAGTCATTTTTAACACAATAGACACTATGAACACACAATAGGCACAAAAAAAGATGTTAGTATTCAGCGCTTTGTGTACTTTGCGAAAAATTACAAAAAAAGGATTACTTTTGCAGGCTTAACTTTTAATATTTTACAAATCATGAAACATTTACTTATTTTCGGGTTATTATTATTGGCGACAATACAGGTTGCCGCACAGAGGGAAAACGCGGATTCGTTAGTGAACGTGCTGGAAACGCAAAAGTTGACGGCAATAGAGCAAATGGAACTGTATAGAAAAATATGCGACATATATCTATACAATGATGTTGAAAAGTTATTGTTATACGCACAAAAGGGATTGGCGCTTGCTGAAACGGGGAAAAATAAATCGTATATTTCAAAATTTTACGACCATATCGGAAGAGTATATTATTTTAAAAAACAGTTCGACCTCGCGCATGATTATTACAGCAAAGGGCTAAAAATTGCCATAGAGGAAAAAGACCTGCCCCAGGAAGCTGTCACCTATTTAAATTTAGGCTCTTTATATGCGATGCAAAGAAATTATGCTGCGGGACTGGAATATTTTCTGAAAGCATTGTCATATTTCGAAACAAAAGACGAAAAAACAAAAGACGATAAAAAAAATTGCAGAAATATTCTCTATAACATCAGCATTATTCACAATTGGCTGAATAATAAGGAACGTGCAATTTATTATTTGGAACAGGCAAAAGAATATGCAGATAGCATGGAAGACCTGATGCCTATCTATTATGGATTGGGTAACGCTTACACAGGTCAGCCTGAAAAACGGCTTGAGTACTACCAAAAAGCTTATGAAATAACGCTTGCTAATGGAAATAAAGCATTTGAAGCCGGATGCCTCGAAAATCTTTCCAGTGTATATAAAAACATGGGCGACTATGACAAGGCGATTGAATATAGCGAAAGGCTGCTGGAACTTAGCAAAGAAACGGGAGATAATTATGCGCTTATCGGCGCATACTATACATTGTCGGATGTTTACCGGTTACAGGAAAAATGGAAAGAAAGTGAAGTCGCTGCCGGTATGGCATGGGAAATTGATTCTGCCGACATTGATTATGCAAATGTAATACTTGCCAATCTGATTATTGCCAATATTAATTTAAGCAATAAGGAAAAGGCGACTGCCCTGTTTTCAAAATTCCATGAAATTGTCAGGGAAGAGCGCCAAAACGAAGATAAACTACAGGAATCACTGGCCGAAATGGAAGTGAAATACGAAACCGAAAAGAAGGATATGCAGATTGCTTCGCTCGAAAAGGAACGGCAATTGTATTTATGGCTTGGCATTGCAGGCGTACTGCTGGCGGTCGCGCTGGGGCTTGTGTTTTGGCAATATAGCTGGAACATGCGTAAAAAACGGCAGATTATTGCCTCGGAAGCGATTTCGGAGGGTGAATTAGGCGAAAGGATGCGTATTGCCGAAGACCTGCACGACCGTCTCGGCGGCAGCCTTTCGGCGGTAAAAATGGGACTCAACAATGCGGAAAGCCTGCAAAACATCAGTGATAAGATAGATACCTGCATGAGCGAACTTAGGGATATAATGAATAATATCATACCACGCTCTTTACGGCAATACGGTATGAAAGGTGCGCTGGAGGATTTATGCACACAGTACGATAACCTGCAGTTCCACTTCTTTGGCGACGATATGCGTATTAAGCATAATCTGGAATATACTGTTTACTGTTGCGCCAGGGAATTGGTGAACAATGCGCAGAAACATGCTGGTGCGTCGACCGTCAACCTGCAGTTAGTGCAAAGCCGCAAACATGTATCATTGACCGTTCAGGACGACGGTTGCGGCTTCGACGAGCGAACCGTCGTCAAGGGCGACGGACTGCAAAACATCCGTAACCGGATTGCCTCCTGTCGGGGCAAAATAGATATAGTCTCCGCTCCCGGTAAGGGAACGGAGACCGTGATAGAGTTAAGCATTGAGCGCTGACGTGTTAATAATGACTTTTAAGATAGCCCCAGTCCGGCATGTAATTTATTTTTCATGCCTAAGCAGGTAATCAGTATTTGTCAGGTGCATGTGTTAATCCTTTACCTTGATAGCGTCGAATTGCGGTTTGCCGGTTTTTTTGCTTACCAGTTCGAGTGTCGGACGGCCCACAACAATCCCCATCTTTATGCCGCACCGCACGTAATACTCGCGACCCTTCTCGAAATTGACGGGCAGTTCGACTTTAGATTCGGTTGAAGCCCATAGCATGTTCTGCCCGAAATCGCGAATTTCGAGGGTTGTTTTCCATTTGTTTTTCGAGCGGCAAATCACTTCGTCGCCTAAAAGGACGTCGTAACCCACCAGGGCGCCTGCGCCTGCAGGACGGTAAATATGGAGCAGCGCATAATCCCAGTCGGCTGCAACCTCATCAACCATGTCGTCGGCATAACCTGATGCGAATGTCATACCCGTCTTCGGCGAACAGGCAGACGCGAGTAACAGGGTAAAAAATCCGAATGTCATTACTTTCAAAAAAATTCTCTTTTTCATGATTTTTACTTTTTTTTCTCCCATCGGAGCGGTTATTACTTGTTTTTCTTGTTTATCAATATGTTGTATCCAAAGCCAAACGCTATCGGCAATAATTTGTTCTTAATCTCGATGTTGCTGTCATTTTTCATTGCATCGTAGTTGTCCATGAACTTTTGTGACCGGAGGGGGACAAACAAACCGATGCAAAACTTGTTGCCGCGCGATCCGAAACTAAATTCCAGGTTGCCTCCGAACGTTACGCCGTATGAGGTCATCTCATAATCCGAAAAGCCCTCAACCCTGGTAACGCCATTGTATCCGTAAAAAACCATCAGGTTTGGAGATACATTTTTTTCGGGAGAGATTTTGAAAATTGCTCCCACATTCCAACCGGCTGACAAGAGGTTGTATCCGGCTCCTCCAAACAAACCGACGTTCTTAACGGGCATATATTCGATTTTCCCGCCAAATATTCCTCCGTAATCAAGTCCCATTCCTAATCCGCCATAAATTTTTTGATCATTTTGTCCGTGTAAACTGCTTCCCGCGAACAGCAGAACCAATAACACGCAATATTGTTTCAATTGATTTTTCAGACACGTCCCACTTTTCAAAGCTGTTTTTGGATACCATAAACCACTATGATTCACAGTTGCCTTTTCGATTGCTAAATTACTGTTGCCTTTCATTTTCAAAAACCCTGATTCGTGTCGGGCACAACTTCTATATTAATAATGTTTCACGATGCAAAAATACGCGATTCGAAAACGCCTGTCAATCCCCCAAAAGGGTGAAAATGCGCAAGTGTATTTAACTTTCACCCTTTCAAGGGATAAAAAGTATAAAGAAAAACGCTACTTTTGGAGGCAAATTTTAAATCAAATCTTATGAAACAGTTACTTTTTATCGGATTGTCAATGTTGACGGCATTGCAAGTTGCCGCACAGCCTTCGAGTGCAGATTCCTTGATCAGCGTGCTGGAAACTCGGCAGTTATCATCGAATGAAAAACTTGCGCTCTATTTGGAACTCTGTAACGTGTATGAAGGTAATGATTCGAAAAACCATATGATATGGGCGGAAAAAGGATTGGCATTGGCGGAAAAAGAGAAAAACAGGAAAATGGTTCTGGTTTTTACCGTTGCTAAAATTTATGCTCACATCATGATGTCGGACTATGATAACGCCATCCTGTATTGCGGAAAAGGTATCGAGTTGGCAAAAAAAGAAAATGACAAAGATGAGGAAGCCAAATTGTACATGAATTTAGGCGTAATATATGCCCGGAAAGATGATTTTATAACCGGCATGGAATACCTTTGGAAAGCCTTGTCCATTGCGGAGCAATCGGAAAACAGGAAATGGTATTCGACCATATTGGGGAATATCGGAGGGTTTTACCGCTCAATGATGAATACCGAACGAGCCATCTACTACCTGGAGCAAGCCAGGACAATCGCTGAAGATATTGACTTCTCTTTCGGACTGATTACGATTTACTACGATCTGGGATCAATTTTCAGGGATCAGAAAGAACTCGACAAAGCCTTGGACTATCAACTGAAAGCGCTTCATCTTAGTCGTGTTTTACCTGACAGGGAGAGCGAAGTGTTTGTCAATCAAGCGCTATCACTTGTTTATATGGATTTGAAAGATTTTGAAAAAGCCGAGGAAAGCGCCAACGAGTGCCTGCGACTTGCACGGGAGTTTAACGACCCAAGGTCGATTTTAGGCGCATGGAATGTGTTATCGAATATTTATTTAGCGCAACAGCGCTATCAGGAGTGCGAACTTGCCGCATTGAATGCGTGGAATATCGACTCTGCAAATTTGGACCTCGGGCGCAACATAACTTTCAATATTGCAAAATCCAATCTCTTTATGGGTAGTAATAAGGAAAAGATTGGATTTTATTTTGACAAGTATGATGAGATAATGAAAATGTTTACCGAAGAAAGATTTCAGGAAACCATGAATGATATGGAAGTCAAGTATGAAACCGAAAAGAAGAATATGCAGATTGCCTCGCTCGAAAAAGAACGTCGCTTGTATTTTTGGATTGGCATCGCAGGCGTTCTGCTGGCGCTTGCATTGTCATTTGTGTTATTGCAGATGATAAGAATCAGGCGGAAAGAACGGCGGCTGATTGCTTCGGAAGCGCTTCGGGAAGGCGAAATAGGCGAGCGTGTGCGTATTGCCGAAGACCTGCACGACCGTCTCGGCGGCAGCCTTTCGGCGGTGAAAATCGGACTGAAAAATGCAGAAAGCCTGCAAATCATTAGCGACAAGATAGATGCGTGCATGAAGGAAGTCCGCGAAATAACAAATAACGTGATGCCCCGCTCCCTGCGTCTGTTCGGCATGAAAGGTGCGCTGGAGGATTTTTGTACACAGTTTTCCAACCTGCAGTTCCACTTCTTCGGCGATGATGCGCGCATAAAGGACAATCTGGAATATACCCTATACTGCTGCGCCAGGGAATTGGTGAACAATGCACAGAAACATGCGGGCGCATCGACCGTCAACCTGCAGTTAGTACAAAGCCGCAGGCATGTATCGCTGACCGTTCAGGACGACGGTTGCGGCTTCGACGAGCGAACCGTTGTCAGGGGCGACGGACTGCAAAACATCCGCAACCGGATTGCCTCCTGCCGGGGCAGGATGGATATTGTCTCCGCTCCCGGCAAAGGTACGGAAACGGTGATAGAGATAAACATTGAACGCTGACATATAAACATGACTGCCATAACGGAAGAAATTTAAAAACTTTTACATCTAATATTTATTAATCATGAAACAGTTACTTATTTTCGGGTTGTTATTGATGGGTTCTATGCGGGTTGCAGGGCAGGCAAGAAACGTTGATTCGTTGTTAAATGTGTTGGAAACTCAGCAATTGAGCATTTCTGAACAAGTTCTAATTTACTTCACAATATCAAATTCATACAGAATCTTATATGATTTTGAAAAAAGTTCGGAGTATGGAAAAAAGGGATTGATGCTGGCTGAAAAAGAAAGAGATAAAGCGATGATTTCCCGATTTTATGGAATTTTTGGGAAAAACTACGGAATACAGGGAAGTTATGATACTTCACTCATTTATATGAAAAAATCGCTTGAATTTGCCATAGAATCAAAAGATTTAGATTTGGAGGCGTCGGCTTATGACGCCATTGGCGCTACCTATGGGAATATGGGTGATTATCTTTCATCTATTGAATATATCATAAAAGCTTTGTCGATACATGAAAGTAAAGGAAATAAAAAGAGATGTTGCGCATCAATGATTAATATTGCCACTTTGTATGAGCAGATGCTTAATAATGAAAGAGCTCTATACTATTTTGAAAAAGCAAGAGACATCGCGGAAGAACTTGATGACAAAGTAGAACTAATGGGCGTCTATTTCGGGCTTGGGAAAATTTATTTTCAAAGCCGGGAAATTGAAAAAGTCGAACAGGCTTTGAAGTATGGACTGGAAGCTTATGAATACAGTATCAATTATAATCACAAACATTACCAGATAGCTTTCACGGATTTGCTGCAGGGAATCTATAGCTTATATTTTAAGGAGTATGACTTGGCATTAAAATATGCCGACGAAGGTTTGAAGGTTGCCGGGGAAATAGGCGATCCGAGAATGATAAGAGGCGCATGGAACGCTTTGTCAAATATTTATCTTTTGATGGAACGTTTTAATGAAAGCGAAGTTGCTGCTCTCAACGCTTGGGAAATTGATACCACAGATGTTCATTCAGGAATGAATGCGTTAAATAATATTATATTAGCGAACATTGGTCTTGGAAATAGAGAAAAGGCTGCAAGTTTTTTAGATAAACACGGTATATTAATGAGAAGAAGTATTGAACAAAGTAGCCAGAAAACATTTGCTGAGATGGAAGTGAAATACGAAACCGAAAAGAAGGACATGCAGATTGCTTCGCTCGAAAAAGAACGGAAGCTGTATTTATGGCTTGGTATTGCAGGTGTACTGCTTGCGGTCGCATTGGGGCTTGTATTGTTGCAAATTATCAGAAACAGGCGGAAGGAACGGCGGCTTATTGCCTCGGTAGCGCTTCAGGAGGGTGAGATTGGCGAGCGGGTACGTATAGCCGAAGACCTGCACGACCGTCTCGGCGGCAGCCTTTCGGCTATGAAAATCGGGCTAAATAACGCGGAAAGTCTGCAAAGTATCAGCGAAAAATTAGATACCTGCATGAGAGACCTCCGGGATATAACGAATAATATCATACCGCGCTCCCTGCGACTGTACGGTATGAAAGGGGCGCTGGAAGATTTATGCTCACAGTACGATAACCTGCAGTACCACTTCTTCGGCGATGATGCGCGCATTAAGGACAATCTGGAATATACCGTATACTGTTGCGCCAGGGAATTGGTGAACAATGCACAGAAACATGCGGGTGCATCGACCGTCAACCTGCAGTTGGTTCAAAGCCGCAAACATGTATCGCTGACTGTTCAGGACGACGGTTGCGGCTTCGACGAACGAACCGTTGTCAAAGGCGACGGACTGCAAAACATCCGCAACCGTGTAGCCTCCTGCCGGGGCAAAATGGATATAGTCTCCTCGCCCGGCAAGGGAACGGAAACGGTGATCGAATTAGGCATTGAACGCTGACAGATAAACATGATAGTTCGTTCGTTAAAACCGTAGCCGTTGTCCTGAACGGTCACTTTCGTTGTAAATCCAGCATATTTTCAGGTTTTACGTTAAGCGCTTCAAGCCAGTCAAGCGAACGTTTTAATTCGTTGGAGCTATCGTCAGTATTATTGCGGCCAATGGATATTTTTGCATTTTTAGCGATGGCGAGTTCAATGAACTTCCTATTCGGAAAATTCGTTCCGGCCTGTATCTCCAAAGCAACATTATTTTTTACAGCAGCATCAATCAACTGGCTCATACGGTCTTCTGTCCAGAAATCGTCGTATCGGTGCATTATCTTATTGGGCAAATAGGTAGGGTTTGCCAATATTGTAATCGGTTCATTCACTATCGTCATGCAGTGTTTGAAATATCGCTCCAACCAGGCATCCTCATTATCAATGGTATATTCATTTTCGAACCAAAGTTTTTGACCATCCATAATCATTGTGTCTGCAAGTATGAAATCAAGTTTTGCTTTCAGTTGCGCATCAATCATTGCAAACCAGTCACGGTCATTTACCTGTAAGCCAATCAACAGTTCAGGAAATTTTTGCGCGTCATCAATAAACGCCTTAATTTTGTCGTTGTCGGAAAGCGGCCAGTCTCTGCCTGCATTTTCCAGTATGCCGCTTCGAATGTCGGTTTGTTTCATCCAGTTATAAGCTTTTTCGGGCGTCATTCCGCCACGAATATGAATGTGATAGTCTGTCAGCGGAATACCTTTCGCTTTCAATCGGGCAACCTGTTCACGCATGGCCCTGGACGGTTCCGGTTGCTGCAACGTCCGGGCATCAGTTGAATGGCAGCAAAGTATCCCGGCTGCCAGCAAAGATAAAAGTAATTTCATTGTTTTTTTATTTTGATTAACATGTTTGATCTTGTTATATTTATTTGACGACGCAAAAATACAAATTCTTTTTTATTTTTTCCTGTAAAAATATTATTTTCATCAGATACGCTTGGAAAATCCGAATTTTTCCTGTACGTTTGCATTGTCATTCACTTTGTAAATTCCTGTATTATTGTGAGAATGAGCATGTTGCCATATTTATCGGAAAATCTGAAAAGGCCGTTCCATAACTATCAAACCATCGTATTCGGTACGATGACTATATTTTTTATGGGATTTCTAATTTCACTTGCAGTAAACAGATGTAAGCCTAAACATAAAAATTAAATTATAGCACAATGAGAAACTATGTAATTATTTCGTTAATTATCATTATTTTAACTTCCTGTACATCCGGCAACAAGCCTGCCGTCAACATGGAAAGTTGGGGCTCGGTCGATTCGGAACCCGTGTATCTTTACACGCTAACTAACTCCAACGGGGTAACGGTCAAAATCACCAATTACGGCTGCACAGTCGTTGAATTTCTTGTTCCGGACAGGAACGGGCTGATGGAAAACATCGTGCTCGGAATGGGAAGCCTGGATGATTATTTAGGACGGCATCCCTGTTTTGGCTGTATTGTCGGGCGTTGCGTCAACCGTATTTCCGGGGCAAAGTTTACACTTGACGGCGTGGAATATACATTGGTTGCCAACAGTGGAAAAAACCATATACACGGCGGTAACGAAAACTTCAGCCGGAAGGTATGGGATGCAACCACATCCGTCAGCAGGCAGTCGGTTACCCTGTCGCTAATGTATGTTTCAGCCGACATGGAAGAGGGATATCCGGGCGCTTTGGCTGTGCAGATGGATTATGTGTTGAACAACGACAACGAACTGCAGTTACACTATACCGCTACCACCGACAAACCGACTGTGCTTAACCTTACCAACCACAGTTATTTCAACCTGTCGGGCGGAAGGGAAGATATACGCGGTCATCAGGTTAAGGTGTATGCCGACAAATATACGCCGACAGGAGAAGGCCTCATCCCAACGGGCGAAATAGCCACGGTGGAAGGAACACCCTACGACTTACGTCAGTGGACAACCCTCGACGACCGCCTGTCCGTCCTTTCTAACGGTTTCGACAATAACTACTGTGTGAATGGAACACCCGGACAGGCCGTAATGGCTGCCGAGATGTACGACCCTAAAAGCGGTCGCCTGCTGCAGGTACAAACGACCGAACCCGGCATGCAGTTCTACACGGCAGTCAGGCTTAGCGAAAGAAACAAAAGCCAGCTCGGTTATGCATCTGCTTCATATATGGGCGCCTGCTTTGAAACACAGCACTATCCCGATTCTCCCAACAACCCCAACTTCCCGACAACCGTACTGAGACCGGGCGAGACATACACGCAAGTGACAACTTACAGGGCGGGTATCAAGTAAAATTAAATAAAAATATTATCAATATGGACAAAAGAAACCTTTTTACAGTCGCCATTATTTTGGCGCTATTTGCCGGCTGCTCTCCGGCGTCTAAAACGCTTACCAGTTACGTAAACCCGTTCAATGGCACGACCACACTTTGGGAAGCCGCAGATCTCGGCTACGAACTAAGCCCCAACCCCGAATTTCGTACGGTCTCTACCGAATTTGGCCGGAGGCCGGCACAGGGCATTACCCGTGCATGGGGCGCTGAATGTTATCCAGGCGCTACGTTGCCCCATGCGATGGTACAGGCAACGCCTGTAACCCTGTATGGAAGCGGTTCGGGTTACCAGTACGAGGATACGGTTATCTATGCTTTCTTTCATTCCAGCAAGGGACAGTGGGGCCTGGGACATGTGCCCATTCTACCCTTTACCGGAAACATTACAGCCGACAATTATCATTCGGGCTACAGCCACGACAACGAATCGGCAAAAGCCGGATACTACCAGGTTTTCCTTGAACGTTACGGTATCAATGCCGAAATGACCTCCACGCTTCGTTGCGCCTATCACAAATTCACTTTCCGTAAGGGCGATGAAAAGAGACTGTTACTCAACCTGTCGCGCATGAACAGCCTGCGCCCCGTAACAAGGTGGTCGTTCAGGCAGGAAAATGAAAATACATTCTCAGGCTCTCAGGGGTCGGGTGATGCGATTTATTTTTATGCGACGGCCAACCACAACATCAAAAGCCTTGATTCCATCAGTAATAACAGGGAAAGAATAACTGTTGTCAATTTTGCTGAAGGGAAAGAACCTCTGGAACTGAAAATAGGCTTTTCATTTGTAAGCGTGGAAAAGGCAAGGAAAAACCTGGAAGCCGAAATGATGCACAAAAGTTTCGCACAGGTAGTCAGAGAAGCCGACGAGACATGGGAAAAGTTGTTGTCGAACATCCGGGTAACCGGCGGAACGGAAAAGGAAAAGACGACATTTTACTCCTGCCTGTATCGGGCATTGCAGTGGCCGGCGCTTCGCAGCGACGTCGACTACGAATTTACAGATCCGCGCGGTAATATAGTCAACCCTGGATATCATAATTACTCGGGCAATAATCTGTGGGATACATGGCAGAGTAAGGTGGTGTTAATGGCCATGGTAGAGCCTGAATTAACAAACGATGTAATCAGGTCGGATGTAGAAAGGGCCAGATACACCGGTTCACTGTCGAGCGGGTTTCATGGCGACTTTGCCTCGTCATTCGTTACCGGCTCCTATCTGCGCGGGCTGCGCGATTATGATGTAGACAGCGCCTACTATTACATGTTGCGCAAAGCTACTGCCGTAGGAAGCGGAACTGCAGGATTCAGAAGAGGCAACCGGCAGTATCTCGGCGAATACATTGAAAGGGGATGGATTGCCGAAAACCGCGTTGAAAATCCAACGACCAAAACCGAAGAGGACGAGGCAAAAGCGGCAGTTTCCAAAACACTTGAATATGCCTACAGCGATTATGCTGTGGCGCTCTTGGCCAAAGAACTGGGCGATATGGACAATTACAATCTATTGATGCAGCGGTCGGGCAACTACAAAAACCTGTTCGACCCGTCGACGAATTTCATACGCGGACGGTTTGAGAACGGCGACTGGGTATCGCCATTCGACCCTGCCTATCCCTACTATGTTTTCATGTATCGCGAAAGTACCGGATGGCAGGCCACCTTCTTTGCGCCGCACGATCCGCACGGGCTGATCAGTCTTTTCCCCAGCAAACAGGCTTTCGAGCAAAAACTCGATTCGCTGTTTATCATACCATGGGGCGGATACGAAGCAGATAACTTCACCGGTTTTTTCGGACAGTATTGCGTTGGCAATCAGCCTTCCCAACAAATAGCCTACATGTACTATTTCGTCGATAAACAGGAAAAATGTCAGGAAAAACTGAACATAATCATGGACAGGTATTACAACATGGGTAAGGAAGGACTGGCATACGCGGGGATGGACGATGAAGGCGGTTTATCGGCGTGGTATGTGTTAAACGCTATCGGATTGTATCCGTTTTCGCCTGCAGACCCTGATTATATTATTACGGTACCCATTTTCGACCGCGTTGTTTTCAATATGGATGGTACGCCGTTTACTGTCAGTAAAATAAACAATGGCAGAAAAATCGGCAATATCACATACGATGGACAGAAAATTAATGGATATTTCATTTCGCATGACGCCTTGAAAAAAGGGAAAGAACTGATAATCACAACTCAATAAATTTTTTACCATGAAAAAAAACTTATTCATACCAGCCGTATTATTTTTGACGCTATTAATCGGATGTTCTCAAAATCCGAAACTTACGGGTTATGTAAATCCGTTTCTGGGAACGACTACACTTTGGGACAGTATCGATCTCGGTTACAATCCCACTCACAGAGCATGGGGGGCGGAAACGTTTCCGGGCGCATCGCTGCCCAACGCCATGGTACAGGTCACTCCTGTTACCCTGTTTGGCAGCGGTTCGGGCTATCAGTACGAGGATACGGTTATCTTCGCATTCTTCCATTCCAGCATGGGGCACTGGAATCTGGGACACGTACCCATTTTGCCTTTTACAGGTGAAATTACAGCCGGTAATTACCATTCGGGCTATAGCCACGAAAATGAATCGGCCAAGCCCGGCTATTACCAGGTTTTTCTGGAGCGTTACGGCGTCAACGCCGAAATGACTTCTACCCTGCGCTGTGCCTATCATAAATACACCTACCGTAAGGGAGATGAAAAGAAGCTGCTGCTTAACTTGTCGCGGATGAACAGTCGGCGCCCCGGAGGTGTATGGTCGTTCAAACAGGAAAATGAAAACACTTTTTCCGGTTCACAGGGCTCAGGCGAAGCGATTTTCTTCTATGCCGTGACGAACCATGACATCATCAGCCTTGATTCGGTCAGCAATGAACGGGAAAGAATCACCATCGTCAATTTTGAAGACAAAAAAGACCCGCTGGAACTGAAAATAGGATTTTCGTTTGTAAGCGTGGAAAAGGCGAAGAAAAACCTGGAAACGGAAATGTTGAACAAAAATTTCGCGCAGGTAGTCGGGGAAGCAGATGAAACATGGGAAAACTTTTTGTCGAAAGTCAGGATATCCGGCGGAACAGAAAAGGAAAAACGTACGTTCTACTCGTGCCTTTACCGTTCTGTTATGTGGCCTGCACTCCGTAGCGACGTCGACGGCGAGTTTACCGATCCGGGCCGCAATGTAGTCAACAGGGGTTTTCATTATTACACCACGCCCGCCCTGTGGGACGACTACAGGAATAAGTTAATATTGATGAGTATGGTCTCGCCCGAAGTAACCGGCGATGTGATCAGTTCCCTCATTGAACGGGCAAAATTCAGCGGTTTCATGCCGATATATTTTCACGGCGACCACGCTTCGCCTTTCATAACCGGTTCGTATCTGCGCGGGTTGCGCGGCTTTGATGTGGACAGCGCCTACTACTACATGCTGCGCAATGCGACTGTCGAAAACCGCAGGGCGAGGCTCTTCCTCGACGAATACAATGAAAGAGGATGGATTGCCGAAAATGATGTGAAGAATCCGACGACCGGAACAGAAGTGGACGAGGCGAAGGCGGCTGTGACCAAAACGCTCGAATATGCCTACGACGATTATGCCGTAGCGCTTTTAGCCAAAGAACTGGGTGATATGGACAATTACAATATGCTGATGAAGCGAACGGGCAATTATAAAAATCTGTTCGATCCCTCTACCGGTTTCATGCGTGGACGGCTGGAAAACGGTGCGTGGGTTGAACCTTTCTATCCGGAGTATCCCTATTATGTTTTTATGTATCGTGAAGCTAACGCATGGCAATCAACCTTCTTTGCGCCTCACGATCCCGAGGGGTTAGTCGGTCTTTATCCCAGCAAAAAAGCCTTTGAACAGAAACTCGATTCACTTTTCATCGTTCCGTGGGGCGGCTACGAAGCCTATAACCTGACTACCTTTATCGGACAGTATTGCCCCGGTAACCAGCCTTCACAGGGTATACCCTACATGTACTATTATATTGATAAACAGGAAAAGGGCCAAACAATCATCGACACCATCATGAACCATTACTATAATATGGGCAAAGAAGGTCTGGCATATGCAGGGATGGACGATTCCGGCGGACTGTCGGCATGGTATGTGCTCAATGCCATCGGATTATATCCCCTTTCGCCTGCCGATCCGGAATATATAATAACGGTTCCCATCTTCGACAGCGTTGTTTTTAATCTGGGCAGTGATACTCCGTTTACAATCACAAGAAAAGGAACCGGGAGAAAAATTACGGACATCACCTATGGCGGTCAAAAAATTGACGGTTATTTTGTTTCTCACGATGACTTGAAAAAGGGGAAGGAATTGATAATAACAACCGAATAAAATTGTATTCAGCATGAAAAAATCATTCATTCTTGCCACATTTATTGTGTTGGTTGTGTCCTTTTCAATACCTTTAGCGCCACTTGAAAAAGAATCTGCATCCGAAAATTCAATTGTACAAGGTCTTTCCATATTTGAAAATGATGAAAATGTATGGATGCTGACCTACTTTCGTCAGCGTTATCCTACACGTATAGAAATTGATGCGCAGGGCAATACGGTTGAAGTCCCCCTGCCCGATCCCATGCTGATCGCAAAGTTGCATATTGCCCTGTCCACAGACGGACGTAACTGGACTCCCCTGAACGACAATAATCCTGTATGGGAACAGCAAATGCGCGATCCGTATGTCCATAAGGGGCATGACGGGATTTGGCGATTATTGGCAACAGGCGGAGGGAGAAATGTCGATAGAGCGCAGGTAGGACCGATCTGTCTCTACGCAACTTCCAAAGACTTAATTCACTGGCAGGTGGAAGACCCTTTGCCATTGATGAAAGACGTACGGGATGAATCGGGCGCCTTGGCCAGAAATATTTGGGCGCCCGAGTGGTATTATGATGAAAAGACGGGAGAGTATATGCTGTTCTGGTCTTCATCCTATAGGGATGCAGGATGGAAAGAAAGCCGACTCTGGTACTGCAAGACGCGCGACTGGAAAACATTTACCTCCGCCAAAGAACTTTTTTCACCTTCCTATTCCGTTATTGATGGAGCATTGATGGAACATCAGGGAACCTACTATCTCTTTCACAAGGAGGAGGAATTTGGCGTTCTGACAGGCGAAAGGAGAGCTATCAGGGTAGCTACATCCAAAAGTCCTGAGGGCCCATACAGCATTATTGATGGACCTTTAAATAAGGGTCAGATTGTGCCTGTAATCACCGAAGGCCCGACCGTGATGCCCGACCCCCTGAAACCGGGCTGGCTATTGCTGTATGATTATTGTATGACGAACCGTTTTGGCGCCTCCTACTCTCCTGACCTGATTCACTGGACAGTTGATGAGAACGTGAGTTTTCCGTCCGAGGCCCGGCACGGTTGTGTTTCGCTATTAACCCCTGAGGAAGCCAGGATGCTGGTTGAAATGTATCCTTAAAATCATTGATATACCCTTATGAAGAGGATGATAGTCCATTGCTTTTAGTTTTTGACTTCAAAAGGGATGAAAAGTAAAGATTTTTTAATAATTGACCTTAATAACCTGTATGCTCCTTCAATTGCGATGAATGAAGAAAAAAACAGGGTATTATGCGGAATGTTTTTTTTTGATATGTTTCATGCTGAAGTTGTGTCTTATTTACTGCAATAGCATATTGATACCTTTGGCAAAGTCAAATAGTAATAAAAAAGTTTTTAGAAGTCCCCATCATGTTGAAAAAACAGTCAAGTGAAGATGAAGCCTCCAATCAGCGTTAAGGCCGGTTTTGCAGTATTTGTTTCCCTGTTCCTTTCCTTTCAGGCCTGGACGCAGGAAAATGACAACGAGATAATAAGGATAGCATCCTTTCTTCATGCGATCCGCGATTTTTCAAACAGCATCCCGCAGGAAAAGGTCTACCTGCATTTCGACAATACCGGCTATTACCATGGCGACCGGATATGGTTCAAGTGTTATGTGGTTACAGCCGGACAGCATCAGTTAAGCGAACTGAGCAGGACGCTGTATGTGGAACTTTTGAATCCGGGCGGGGAAACCGTTGACAGGCGGATTCTGAAAATAGAAAACGGGCAGTGCCACGGCGATTTCACACTGAATCAGATTCCGTTTTATTCGGGTTTTTACGAAGTGCGGGCCTATACAAAATACATGCTGAATTTTGGCGGCGACATTATTTTTTCAAGGCTGTTACCGGTTTTCGACAGACCAAAAACGGAAGGTAACTATGAAGAGAAGGAGATGCTGAGTTATGGCAGATGGGGCTCCGGCAACTATCCGTTGAAAAGGGAAAGGCCGGAGAGGGGAAAGCCGGTGAACCTCCGCTTTTTCCCTGAAGGGGGTAATATGGTTCAAGGTGTTGCATCGCGGGTTGCCTTTGAAGCGACGGATGAAGTCGGAAACCCGATAGACGTTACAGGAGCAGTGACGGACGGCACAAAACAGGAACTGTGTCAAATTGCTGTCCTGCACGAAGGGCGTGGCGTTTTTACTTACACACCCGGCGCCGGTAGAAGGAATGATGTAGCCGTTGTTGAATATTCCGGAAAAAAATATCAGTTTGCCCTTCCGGCTGCTTTGCCGCAGGGAGTGGTCATGGAGGTGGATAACCTGTCGTATCCCGACAGCATGGGCATAACCCTGCGAAAAAACTGGGATACCCCTGCCGTGACATATGGCGTGGCAGTATTGAATGGCGGCAGGCTGCAAAAAGCATGTATTGCCCGTATCGAAGATGACGAAATCGGATTTTTAATAGATAAAACACAATTGCCTCCGGGTGTTTCACGTGTTGTACTATTCAGCGGTAACGGGGAAATCCTTTGCGACCGGCTGGTGTTTAATTCCCAAAGGGAATGGCTGGATGTCAGGGTAAAAGCAGAAAAACCGTTTTACAGGCCATACGAACCGGTAGAAATGGAAATGTCCGTAACCGACAGGGAAGGAAATCCCGCGCCTGCAACTATTTCATTGTCGGTCAGGGACGGCGCAAACGAAGTGGAGGGCAGTCACAGTATCCAGACCGAACTTTTGCTGATGTCTGAGATAAGGGGCTATGTACGCAATCCCGCCTGGTATTTTGATACATCCGATACTGTAGAGACATGGCGCGACGCCTCTCTTGACCAGTTGCTGATGGTTCAGGGATGGCGGCGTTACGCATGGAGGCAAATGGCCGGAATTGAACCGCCCGAACTGAACTACGTTCCCGAACAGGGAATAGAAACGAACGGGACCGTCATTAATTATAATATTCTTGGCAGGCCGGTACCCAGGCCAAAAGTGGATGTTGACCTGCTGCTGCAAAAAAAAACCGAAAATGACGCTTCGGCATACAGTTTTATGATCGAATCGTTTGTGACGGACAGTCTGGGACGCTTCGCTTTCGTGTCGGATGTGGAGGGAAGATGGAACATGATGCTGAGCGCATCCGAAAACAGGAAAAGAAAAAATTACCGGATAACCCTTGACCGCTTATTCAGCCCGGAGCCCAAAAGGTACCGGTATGCTGATTTGCAGATAAGAATTTCTGAAAAAAGCGATGGAAACGGGCATGTTACAGAAGAAACGGAAAATGATAATGACGATGATTGGGAATCATTTTTCGCTGCCAGCCGTGATTCTCTGTCAAAATCGGACGCTGATGAAAAAGTCTACTTTTTGGAGGAGGTGACGGTAAAAGCAAAAAAAAGAACAAAAGAACAGGATATTTTCCTTAACCGGTCCACATCGGTAGCCTATTATGATGTACATTCTGAAATGGATGATATTTATGACAGCGGTAAATACATCGGTAACGATATTCACGAACTGCTGAAGAACATGAACGGGGATTTTCAAATCATACGGGGCGGAAACAGTGAAAGGATACTGTATAAGGGCAGGAGGGCGCTTATCGTGGTCGATTACGAACCGGTCGACATGACATCCCCTTTAAGCATTTATAAATATCAACTTTACAATGTTCAGGCCATCAAGTCAGTTTACATTAATGAAACGCTGTCAGCCTTCTGCAAATACTTTTTCTCCACCAGTGTGTCGTGCGGAGAGGTCTTTGGAAAGCATTTTAGCTGTGTTGTATTTATTGAAACGTATCCGGAGGGTAAGGTTCCTGCCAGTGGCACAAAGGGAGTAAGGAAAACATGGCTGGACGGATACAATACTGCAAGCGAATTTTACAGTCCCGACTATTCGGCGCTGCCGACGGAGCCTGACTTCCGGCGTACCTTATACTGGAATCCGGCGGTAACTCCCGACGAAAATGGTCACGCAAAAATACAATTCTACAACAGCGGCATCTGTAAAAATTTCAGCATCAGCGCCGAAACAGTCACGCCGCAGGGAATAGTCGGGGTTTATCGAGACAAATAAATTGCGGAAAAGTTAATGAATAGTAATGAACTATAAAAATATATTACGTATGGTACGTTTTATTTTTTTTGTACTATATTTGCTGCCGAAATTTTACAACCAAAAAGACTATGAACAGTAAAGTACTGGTAATATTGACACTTATCGTAATTGATTTTCTTTCCTGCACGGAAAATAGACGGCGGAATAATATTGCTAAAATCGTTAGGGTATGGACAGGCAAAGAAATCCGTTTCTATGAAGGGCTGACCTGTACTTCGATGGGACGCGATACAACATGCATCGACTTATATAGCGATAGTTACAAAATCCTGCTTTATGTTGATTCGGCAGGTTGCACAAGTTGCAGGCTCAAACTGTCCGAATGGAAAAAGATAATGAAAGAATCCGATTCCGTGTTCATCAGAAAGCCGGAATTTGTAATTATCTTCCTGGAGGTTTGGCTTTTATACATAAGAATAATCAACGGGAGCGAAACGTCGGCAAGGCTGTCGCGTGTCAAACCGGTAGGGAAAGGAGGTGATAATGTGACAGTTTGAAATATTGGTAAGTCTTACGCCAGGTTGAGAATTTTAAAAAAGGTTAGGCGCCGGTAATCGTCTGTAGCCCTTTAATTTGGAAAATAAACGCTACTTCAAATCAAGTCTTAAAGCCGTAAGGTAAATTGCTAAAAAAAAATAAATAAATTAATATATTTAATAATTATGAATAAAAAGATTTTAGGCTTAATTGCCGCAGTTATTGTTACAGTTGTTGCTATAGTAAATGTAAATATTGACGTGAAGAAAAGCGGTTTGTCAAACCTGTCTTTGGCTAATGTAGAAGTGCTTGCCAGAAATGAAGTTGACTGGTTGTTTTGCGATGTTATGACACCTTGTGTCTGGAATGTGTGGTATGATTGTGTAAATTACTGGATTACAGATGATGGTAGACTCATAGAAAAGATATGTGAGTATAGATGGGCACAATAAAACAGCAAGATACAAGATTCAAGATTCAAGTACTAACCATAGTACTTGTATCTCATTTATAACAAATAATTTACACAGATATGAGCAATAGA